>PDWI01008736.1_pt1 | contig 11851 bp, 3 predicted proteins | sample 1430891 | NCBI WGS metagenome assembly PDWI01 (sample SAMN01162508, study PRJNA174530) | Oral metagenome, whole genome shotgun sequencing project. | biome: Marine environment; feature: Marine mammal; material: Swab sample of the gingival sulcus; isolation source: swab sample of gingival sulcus...
GAAAACTATCGTAACTGATTTCATTCAAATACCATAAACCAATCATTAGGCTTACGCTAATACCAATGGTTAAACTCCCTATACCCAACAAAAGACTTATTTTGTCTCTTAAAAAAATCCTGATAAATGTTGCTATTTTGTTCATGGTGTTAATGTGTTAATGTGCTAATGCGGTAATTTGTTAATGTGCTAATGCGGTAATTTGTTAATGTGATAATGCGGTAATTTGTTAATGTGATAATGCGATAATGTGTCAATCTGTTTTTTTATTTTTTGAACCATTAAGACATTAAGGAACATTAAGTTACCTGTCTCTTAACTATTCTTCATTTCTTAATGGTTGTTACATTTTATATTAGCAGTTATTTTTTTGGTCTTTACCGTCAAGAGAAATAAGTCTGGCGGAAAGCACACTTTCTTCTTCTCTTTATTAATTTACATCTCTATTATTATGCCAAAATTGCAAATACATAATAATCAATGATTTGCAAAAACCATAAACACACAAAGTGTAAAAATATTAGACAACAGGGTGTCTAATATTTTGACAGTGTTTTTTGCCAAATAGAATTAATACTCTATTTTCAGATGGTTGCGAAGTTTTTTTTACTGCCTTAATCCACAAGTATTTTTGGTAAGGAAATTACAAATGCTTGCTAGTAAAAGAAAGTGTCGGTTTAAAACAACAAAATACATAAATCTAAAGCTGTTTTTCGCAATCTAAAAAATATTTTTTTGTTTTATATTTAACTAAAAAAAAGCACTTTAACAATAAAAGCACATGTATTTATAAAAAATATTTATGATATAACAATATTTTTATTATATTTGCGGGTATAAAAACGTATTACAAAAAACGTAATATTACGTTAAAAGTAAAAACAATATAATTTATCAAAACCTTTTGATTTGATAAACAACCAAGATTAAAATATATTCTTATGGGAGAGTCTACAAATAAAACAGGCGTGGTTTTTTCTATTGTATCTAGTGTCGGTTTGCTACTTAGTAAAATTGCTTACATTCTAGAAATCAATAAAAATAATGATGGCAGCATAAAGGCAGAAGAGGTAGAAACCTTTTTGCATGAGCTGGGATACGATATCCAAGATAGTGATTTGCAGAACATTTCGGACATTATAAAAGATGTGATTAGTACTGCTGAAAAGTTTGAACAGATTATTAATGATTTTTTAATAGCAGTTAATTGGGAAGGAAGTACCGCCGACATCCTAGACTTTAACATTAGCTATAACATCATAGGAACAGGGATAAACATCTTCGAAACAAGCAAAGAATTAGTTGAAAATATTATTGCCCTAAAAGACAATATTGTTGCCTTTGATGAATATGAAAGCATAAATTTTCTAAATAATGAAAACTTGGGTCGTCGTGTTGGAGACCATTTAGTAATTTCAATGTTTAGAAGTATTGATAACGGGCAGGTATTTGACATACCAGACTTGCCTGACGACAAAAAACAAAAACTCCAAAAAACAGCTTTTGTAAAGAGTGTAAAAATTATTTTGGCCGTATTCGATCTTTTTGAAATTTTTGATACTCAAGAAATAAATGTGCTCTATCAAGATAAAACTGAGAGGACAAATGATTTGATTGCACTCAACCAAGAGTTAGAAGAAGGTGAAACGCCACTTAAAGAGATTACAAGCGTAATCAATATAGTGCATTGGGGGCGTTTTGTTGATGTATTTAGTTTTCAATGGGGATATTTAAAGGATATTTACCCTATGAAGAATAGAACTGCTAAGCTTTTATTTAAGCGCATTTCTAAACTCATTGAAGCTATTGGTGACAACGAATTGTTTGACCTGCTTAATGTGAATGGCATACTGAAATGGTTGAAACTTTTAATAGGAGGTAATGATGACGCTTCCGGCACCAAGAGACACAAAACACTCGGGGCTTCTACCAAAGATGAGGTAATAGAACTAATAAAAGACTACGAAAAAAAATATAATAGCCTAGACCCCTCACTTGTTGAATACACAAATTCTTTACAAATAAAACCGTTTACATTTAATAAAGTTTCTACTATAAGTATTACCTCACAAGACTTCAATGAATATATCTTAGACCCCACTAAAAAAGTTTTAAAAAGAGAAGGGGTTAAAAGGGAGATTAAAAATCTAAAAAACGCAATAGAAGATGCTGGCGAAGACATTATTAAATTATTCAATGAAAGATTAGAAAGTGTTCGAGACAAAAAGTTGGCTGAGTGGTTTAAATTTGTCCAGAGGATTTATCTAGAACAAAAAATAAACACTTCTGACTTTCTAAAAGCCATAGAAGATGTAACAGATATCATTATTGACGATATTGTAAACATAGATAAATTTAAGAAAATCATACTTAAGTCTATACAAGATGTATTGAATACAATACACGATTACGACCAAAAAAGGATTAAACAAATAAGTGTAGCCATAGCTCTTGAAATTTCCTCTACCTTTATCAGGCGTTTTATTCTTCCTAAATTGGAAGAAGCACTTGCAAAATTAGGAACTTTTATCCGTAAATCTCTAACATTAGCACTAAATATTAACGAATGCTATAGTGAATTAAATGATAACTATAAGGCGTTAAAAGATCTTGTTCGGGCATTTAATGATATTGAAAAAAGCTGGAAAGAGAAAGCTGAAGCTGCGGTCGCTTTTATTGAAGAAATAATAAGCCAACTTCCAAAGCCTTTAAAGAACGAGTTACAAACTAAAATCAAAATACTAAAAGCTATTTACGAGCAGTTTGATAACACCTTATTGCATCAGGCAATGATGATTGCTGATATTTACAATTATTTACCTGCTAAAACCAGAGCGCCTAGTGATAGTCCTGTTAGCATAAAACTATGCACCCAACTGATAGAAAAAGATAACCGGACAGCTATCAATATTTACCCTATAATTGAAGGCAAGTTTAATATTAATCTACCATTGGGTAACAGCCATACATTGTGGGCAATATTAGAAGGCGATCTTAATACAGAAAACAATAATGAGAGCACCCCTGTGGGCTTTCAGATTAGCGAAAACGACATCTCGCTTACAGGAAAAAATAATACCAATGCCAAAGCTATTTTTAAATTTACGCGCAACCAGCAGCCATGGCAAATTCTCAATCACAAATACATTAAAATTGAGATAAAAGATTATCCTCAAACTCTGGCTTTTATTTATGATAATAAATTTGAGGCTAAATACACTGCCGAGCTCAAAGATGCCAGCGTAACACTGACCAAGGATTTTTTCAAAAGGGATGATGTATGGTCAATTGTTGGCCAGCTTATAAGTAGCGATATTGTTGCTTCTTTTGACACCACATTGTCTTATTCTACTGAAGACGGTTTTTCTTTTGCCGGTTATCCTAAGCTAAAAGCAGAATTCGATGTATCCAAATCATTTTCCGGATTGAAAGTAGACGGCTTGAATCTCGAATTAGGAACCAAATTTGGTAATATACCATCCAGAGATCTTTCTTTCAAAACCTCGGTAAGCACAAATCTCGGTTTTAACATTGCAGGCGTAAGCTTTACCGTAAGTAATATAGGTATCAAGTTAGACACACCAATATTACGAGAGGGCAAATTGAGCGATTGGGATTTGTCCGTTGGTGTTCAACACCCCAACGGTATAGGACTTACAATAGACACACCAGTAGTAAAAGGGGGAGGCTTTATACAATACGACGAGGAAGAAAACAAATTCTTGGGTGTTTTCGATATCAATATAGTCGAAATAATAGAGTTAGGTATTTTAACCATTTTAAATTTAGATGTAGAGGATGTGCCGGGTAATTTTTCTTTTGTAGGCTTAATGATGCTGTCGGGCTGTTCTATACCATTGGGGTTCAATTTCTATTTAACCGGTGCAGGTGGAGCTCTGGGGCTACATCGTATGATTGACCACAAAAGAGTACAAGCCGGTGTTTCTGATGGCACCTTAGAAACTGTTTTTTTTGCTAAAGACCTACAAAAAAACATTAACAAGATAGAAAAAGTAGCCGAACAGTATTTTCCTATAAAGAAAAACCAGTTCTTTTTGGGACTTATGGCCAAAATAGACTTTAATATACCTGCTATTATGACAGGAGAAGCCGGGCTATTCTTCCAGTTTCCAAGACCTGTGGAAGTAATTGTTATCGGAGATCTTCATATTGTAATGCCGGAATATATGCCCAGTGTTAAACTCAATGTATTTTTTGCCGGCGGCATTAATTTTGAAGAAAGTTTCTGGTTTGACGCCTCTATACGAGATTCTATCATTGGAAAGAGAGATGTTTTTGGCGACATATCTATGCGTGTGCTCTGGGGCAAAAGCACGGGAGTACTTGTTGCTGCAGGAGGTACCCATCCCGATTTTAACATGCCTGCAAAGTACAATATGCCCACAAATATGAAGCGCTTAAGCTCCAGGATAGACAAAAAAGTTTTCCAATTTACTATGGGTACCTATTTTGCTGTAGGAACCAATACTGTACAATTTGGGGCAAAACTTGATTTAAAAGCCAGTGTTAAAGTCGCCAAACTCAGAGGGTATTTATCTTTTGACACCTTGTTTATTTTTAACCCATTCCGGTTCGAGGCGGCCATTAAAGCAGGTGTTGCGTTAAGTGCCCATGGCGTGAATCTCTTAGCTGTTCTGCTTACTTTTGATTTTAGCGGTACCCAACCTTGGAGGGTAAAAGGAAAGGCTTCGGCAAAAATATTATTATGGAAAGTTAGTGTGGGCTTTGACAAAAGCTGGGGTGAAAAGGCCATAGAAATCGAGCCTGAAGTTACTCCCCTATTACCTATTTTTACCGAAGCATGGGGAAATCCCAAAAATTGGAAAACACTTGGCGCTGACAACAACGACAAAATGGTAATACTGCTAGACTCCCCCGATAAAGATAACTTAACAGTAATCCACCCCTTACAAGGTTTTGTATTTGAGCAAGATAAAATACCACTCAATCAGCCCCTAGACAGTTATGGCAAAACACTGCCGGCAGATTATAAGTGTTTCAAATTAAATCCTAATAATGTAAATATAGGTAAAGACGATGAGGGGCAAGACAATATTAAAAGATCTGTAGAGCAAGCTTTATTTATACCTGCCAATTTTATTCAAATGTCTAACGAGGATAAATTGGCAGCACCTTCGTTTGTAGATATGGATAGCGGATTCACGTATCAATCTACCCAAGTAGAACATGGAACTGAACAGACAGAAAAGATTGAATACGACCCTCAACAGGACATTGTAACACTTAGCAACGGTACTTTTAGGATAAAAGCCGATGATGATGCTGAAGAAAAAGTAATAACAAAAGAATACATTCAAGATTTGATAGATGACAACTCCACTCCATTTGGAGGCAGGTACAAATCTTATCATTCAGCTCATACTAAAAGACACAAAAGCAAACCGTTGAGAAACACTAACACTACTGATGATATCAAAGAATTTTTTACTACCAAATACAACTTGTATAACAAAGCAAAAGGAGTATTTGTAAAGAAAAAAGGGTCATCTGTAAAGATAAGTGGTAGTTATGCTCAGATTGTATCTCAGAAGAATCAAATTTTAAAAGAACACCATGCTGAACGCAGAAGTACAGATTTGGTAATTATGGTAGAATAATAAAAACAAAGAAATTATGTGTGCAAATAACAAAGGTAATTACTCTCGTATAAATATAGATTCATTTCAAAGAGTTGGACTTGGCAATGAAATTGCCGAAAAAGAATGGATAAACAATAAAAACACGTCTCAGGGGACACGCTTACATCCCTCTGTAACCGTTTCTATGAAATTAGATTTGGAAGAGGTAAATGACACATCATTTATACCAACAAATCTTATAGCAGACCCCATATCTCAACATATGGAAAAAACTGTTGCTTTAACAGGGCCTTATGAAGTAAAAGGGGTAAATATCAAAGCTATTGTCAAGGTGTTCCCTCCCGATAAAGATATGAATTTTGAGTGCAATCATTTGCCTTATATCGAATTTGCTGAACCCGATTTGCCTTGGCGTTATACACCTGCTACACACAACGAAAATAGATTAACACCCTGGATATCTTTAATTGCTTGTAAATCTAACGAGTTTACACTTGCTCGCAATAAAGAAGGTATGCTAATAGCCACTATTAAAAAGAGCGCTTGGGAAGCTATATTTGGCGATGCATATCAAAAAGCACCTCATTTGTGGGCACATGTAGAAAAAACAACGGGAAAACCATTTAGCCGCTTGCTTTGCCCTCGAAAATTAGAGGGAAATACCGCTTATACCGTATTTCTGATACCCACTTACGAACTGTCACGTTTGTCAGGTTTGGGATTTCGTTTGCCCGAAACCCCTACAAATGCTAATCAACCTATCGAAAAAGACACTCCTTTTGATATTCCGGTACAAACCCGTTCCTGGGCAACAGATGCCACCAAACAGGAAGCCAGAGAACACGGCTTTGCGTTTCCGGTGTATTACTCTTGGCATTTTCAAACTTCTACCGGCGATTTTTATACTTTGGCAAAAAGACTCAAGGCTATAAGCACAAATAGTTTACCTAAAGATGTGGAAGTTGATGTCTCTAAAATGGGTGTTGGCTTGGATTATGATGTTTTGCAAAATCCTCCCAAAGACAAATCTGTGGGGGTGGCTATGGCAGCTACACCTATAGATTACAAACAAACCGTTTTCCCCAAAGACAATAGCGAATTGGCAAGCAAAATGCAAAATGTATTAGGCAAATCGCACATATTTACCGAAAATAAAAACTTGTTGAGCCACATACATGGAGAGGCACCTAACTCAGCAAACGAAGACCCATGGGTAGTACCTCCTATTTATGGTGCCCAACACACATTGGCCACCTCTTTGAATCCACAAGCCAACCATTCACACCCTTGGCTTTACCAGCTAAACACCCAAGTTCCCAATCGTATTGCTGCCGGATTGGGTGCAGAGGTTATCAAACAAAACCAAGAGCAATTGGTACAAAGAGCATGGGAACAAGTTGAAGAAGTAATAGAATTGAACCAAAAGATACGTAAAAAGTTTTTTGGTATAAGCACTGCTAAAGATTTGTATTACAATAAAGTTACCCAACTAAGAAAAGAAGAATTAAAAGATAAATTAACAGGAGAAGCCAAAGACGAAACCATCAACTTATTGATTCAGTTATTGCTTAACCTTTCCGTATCTTTAGATACACCTTTGGATACCATGGGCGAAGAAGACCAAAAGACTTTAGCCAAATTGCTTAAAGATAGAGGCTTCCCTCCGGAGCTTATCAACCCCTCCATTCAGAAATTGCTAAGGTCTTTTAACAGGACAGGTAATAGCACTGCTAATGCTACCGAAGTATCGCTTATCCGCACCATGTTAGAAAATCAATCGGGCATTTTTAATTTAGATAAGCTACAAATCATTCTCAATTATAAAGTAAAAGATTTGCTTCAAAAAATTCTGGAAAATTTAGACTATTACCGAAGGGCAGCCATAAGAGAATCTTTAGAAATGCTCCATTTTATGTGCCATTATTGGATAGAAGCCTTGGGGCAAGATGACAGTAAATTAAACGATATACTTCCCGAAAAAGGCTGGATAAATTTTCAAAAAAGTCAGATAGAAAACTTTGTACCCTCTTTAGACAAGGACAAAAATAAGGACTTTACAGATTTCTTTTTTAAGATGCCACACGAGGGAGAAAATACGTTTAAACAGTTTTACAACCGATATTTTCAAAAATATATCGACTCCAATAACAAATTAATTACTCTATACGAGCAATACAAAGACTTGTTGAAAGAAAAAATAGCACCCCATATAGGAGAACCTCAAATTCAAGAGCATAAGCCTGTAGATTGGGAAAAATTAGCCCCCAAAATATTAGGTATTGTTCAAGAAACCATGACTGATAAAAATACACAACTCACAAAAGCCATTCGTGATTATTTATCAGCGTCCGGTGTTGCAAATCCTGTGGTATACAACAACAGAGCATCTTGTCAAAACCCAATTTTGGCATACCCCTATTTTGCAGAGCCTACCTATTATTATTTAAATAAGTTGTCTTCGAAATATATTCTACCGGCCATAGACGCTTTGCCCAACAATACCATTTCGCTATTCAGAGACAACACCAAATTTATAGAGTCCTATATTTGTGGATTGAATACCGAAATGGGAAAAGAACTGTTTTGGAGAGAATACCCCACCGACCGTAGAGGCTCTTATTTCGAGAAATTCTGGGATTCTGAGGATTTTTATTTAAACAACTCTTATACTCCAGATGTTCAACATCAATACGAATGGGAAGCTACACTTGGCAAAAATCATTTAAAAGCAAAACCATTACTCATATTTGTGGTAAAAGGGGAATTGATGAAAAAATACCCCGATGCTTTGGTGTATCTTACCCCTTCTATTATAAAAGACAAAGATAAAGTAAAATTTACAGATCAGAAGCCTATATTGCCTGAAATGAAAGCGCGCATTGCCAAAGACACTACACTCTTTGGTTTTAGAATCGGATTTAAAGAATTATTGGCAGGCTCCGGACATTTTCTTACTTTTAAAGAACGTCCGGGAAAATTTGGTTTTACCAACCTTGAAAGTGACGAACATATGTATTTATTTAAAAATAGTGCATATTTTGCTACTCACAAAGTAGTTAAACCTTGCATTTATGCCAAACACGTAAACGCACTATTATAAATTAAAAAAAACACCCATTATGGATACTTTATATACAAGCCAAAAAGAAGCCAGAAAACAAGAGTTTAATAATGTAATCAACAGCAAATCAGGTAGCCAGCCATTTGTGTTATTTCCTTTGCGTTTAGAAACATGTTTTCGCACTTCAACAACCAACGATACAATATTTAATCACAACGATTATATTGACGTATTGAAAGATATCAGCAATTTTCATGAGCATATTGTAATGTCTTCAAAGCGCGCCCCTAAACACATATCCGGCAAAACTTTTTATAAAGACATTCACAATATTCAAAGAAAAATCAAGCAACTGGATATGATTTCCCCTGTCTTAAAAACAAATTTGGAAACACTGAGTCAGCTCGCTTTTACCTCTTATAATTTTGCACAAATAGACACTAATGATCATTTTCGACAAAAAATCGAACACACCGGTCAAAACATTCACGGCAGTATTACACATATTTATACTAATCAGACAAGTACACCTCGCCCCAAACCATCTATTATCGGAGCTTTAGAAAAAATAAACAAAAAATTAGGTATCGTTTCAAATTTCGACAAAACGCCTCATCGTGCCATATCTCGATTATCAACATTAACCTCACCTTTGGAAAATGTTGTTGACAGAGACGATGTTATTATCTCAAATCTCACAGTAATACTAAAAAGCAAATCCGCATCTAATAACGTCCAATTGTATTTGAATATTGGCCAACGTTCATTTTTAATAAATAGCAATAAGGCTACATTTGACAAAACTACCGGTAGCTACACCCTAAACATTATCCCCGATTCTGAGTTGATCTTAGACGATTTGGTAAACAATATGATTTACTTATCGTTGGGAACCAACAGAAAATGGCGTCCTGAAGGCATTAAAATTTATTACACCAATAAACGCCAACAAACACTTTATTTAGAAAAAAACAACTTAACATGGCCGGATTACCAAAAGTATGAAAAAGAAATTGTCAAATTAGAATCGGAAATAGGCGCCCATCCTCTTTTAAAGGACGATCTGCATAAAAGAAGTCGTAAAACACTCGAAAAAATGAGGGAGGCTTTTAACCAATTGAGTAAAGGCATACCTCTGTACGTTGAAGAAAAACAAGAAATAAATAATTTACTCTCCGAGATTATAAATAACGCATCGAAGGTTCGTAATAATATCACTAATATTTACAATCCAAAACAATTAGAATCTACTCCGCAACAACACGGACGAAGACCGTATATAAATGTTCCCGAGCGCGTAAAAAACCTGGCCACATCTACAGATGGTGTACAAGAGTATTTGGAACTCCACCAAGAGGCTTTAACTGTATTTTACGATGTGTATTGCAAAAAATATATTGACGGTATAGCTGAGATTGGTCAACAGGCACAAGAAAAATTAACCGAAAACCAGCTTCAACCGGAGCAATTTTTACCGGCAGGCATCATTGTCGAAGCCATAAAAATAAATATGTATTTACGTCAGCTAAAAGCAAATACAAACACCAACGTACAAGCTTTAAACGATTTACTTGAAAATTCAAAACTTAAATTTGTAGCCTTGTCTAATCATAAGCTTATATTTTATACCTCGGAAGAATACTCCTTATGTAAGCAACAAATACAAACATTAAAAAAAATATGGGAACAACTATCTCCTCAACAAAAAAGCAAAATATCAGCTGCTTCGAAAGCAGATACATGGATTCCAAATTTATCAGAAGTTTGTCGCAAAAAAATAATGAATACAGGCATAAGCTTAGACAAACAATTGTGTGTGCGTATTTTTCCTGACGATATTTTTATTTCACAGTTTCGTAAACCTTTAAACAAAGAAGAGTATAAAGATGCTAAAAACTTTCATGTTCTTTGGTATATTTTTAGCGGCAACCGTATTTTGGAGCGAAGCCTATGGGATAGTTTGGTAAATAAATATGGTGTGCACAGAGCCTCGTGGTTGGTACGGGTGTTTTCCAAACATATGAAAAGGAATATAGGAACAAGACCTTATAATAGATTTGCCGACAGTTATTTGGACAAGATTACAGATATAATTAACATATTGAATAAGCTACCTAATGATTATTCCGGAATACAGAACAATGGCGTCTACAGTATTTATATGTTGAAAATATGTCTACAAAAGTTAAAATCATGTATTACAAGCATAGAAGAAATAGAAAAGGAAGTAAAGCTTTGTAATTCTATTCCCGATGTATTGTGCGATCAAATAAAAAATAAGATAAAGGGTATACAACAATCATCTTCTTTATACAACATCACCAACCCTTCCTTACCAACACCTCACCCTGATATAATAAATTTATGGACGTCTATTCTTAAAACCACTGAAGATTTTAAACAACAACTCGAAGATTTCTTAGCCCTTATCGAACAGAAAAGAGAGGATTTGAATACCATAAAAAACAACTATGAGAAGCAACGCTTTGATGACAACTATTTTAAAAAGCAAGACGGCACACACGGCCACAACGATTTGCTACAGATAAGTGATGAAGACTACGAGCCTAGCAGTACTATATTGCCCGACCGTTTTGTGTTTATTGGCAAATGGAACAATGGCAAAAAAGAAGACATCATTACCGAATACGGTAGAAAAGTAAATCCTCATTTGCAATTGAGTTTTTCTGATAGAGATGATGGAGACCTGGATCCTTATTTGTTGAACATGGGCACAGGAGATGTAGACGTAGAAGGGGGATTAAAATGGGTGTTTAATTACGATGAAGCCGTACGAAACGGTATGGCCATTACTGTGCCTCTAAGCGATGATATCTATGATAATGCCACCTTTGAGTACATATATGTATTGGGTGTAAAAGATGAAAACGCCGGTAAAGAAACATTAGAAGACTTATTATACTCTCATATTTACACCGAAAATGCTTTAGATCTCTTAGAAATAGGCACACCTACCAATCAATTGGAAGCTAACAAAAGCCATTATAAATACCTAAGTGAGCAGGCACAAATTGACAGACGATATCAAATAGAAGTATCCCGATACAAAATAACTAAACCACTATGGACTATAAGTCCATAGGTTTGGGATGCGACTAAAAGTCGCCCAAGGTTACTGCTCAATTATGAAATTGTCTTTGCCGTCTTG
>PDWI01008737.1_pt1 | contig 11847 bp, 9 predicted proteins | sample 1430891 | NCBI WGS metagenome assembly PDWI01 (sample SAMN01162508, study PRJNA174530) | Oral metagenome, whole genome shotgun sequencing project. | biome: Marine environment; feature: Marine mammal; material: Swab sample of the gingival sulcus; isolation source: swab sample of gingival sulcus...
ACTAAAAAAGGCGAAAAAGAGTTAGAGGTTTCTTTTAATAAAGAAGATAGTATATTTAAAATCAATAGTGTACAGATATTTTCTGATAAGTATAAAACAGCAAAGGGAGTTTCTTTAAATTCTACTTTCAATGACATTCGCAAAAACTATACGATTGACAAAGCAGAAACAGCATTCTCTTCGATTGTATTATTTATTGACGAGTTAAACGCAACCATTTCCGTAGAGAAATCAGCGTTTAGTGGATTTTCTAAAAGCGTTAAATTAGAGGAAATTCCAGATAATGCTGGAGTGAAGTATTTTATGGTTTGGTTCTGATTTTTTAGTGTTCGCTACGGAAGGCGTAATGTGAAAAGAATTTTATTTGTCCATAAATTTCATAAATATGAATAAAAAAGTAATCATACTTTTAACAGCAATAATTTGCTTTTTAGGTCAATTTGTGTACCCCTTCTTTAGAATTGAACATTCAACTGAATTAAGATTTTTTACAAATGGTCTTTTGTATTTAATTTTACCATTTTTATTATTAAGATTTAAGTATTGTAATTTAAAAATCATTTTTTATTTTTTCGTTATACCCTCTTTATTAATAGAAATACTTGCAATATATCTTGCTATAGAGGATGACTTTTATCTTGCTTGTCCTATAACAACAATCAGTGTCATAAGTTTGTTATTTGTATATATAAGCCACCTGTTTAAAAGTAAAAAAATTATCCTTTTCGGATTGTTTTTTGTAATTATCTCAACATATGGATATATGAATTGGGTTAATGGTCAAACTTACAATCACAGTTCTGATTATATCGATGAAAATTTAGAGGTTTTTGATGAAAATAACAATCTTATTAAATTAGAAAAACTTAATAAGGTTGTGGTTCTTGATATATGGGCATCATATTGTGGTGTTTGTATTCGTGATTTTCCAAAATTTGAGCAACTTTATCAGAAATTTAAAAATAATAAAAATGTAGCATTCTGCTCATTACTTCTTCCTACAAAAAAAGAAAAGAATTTTGACAAAATAAAAGATATCGTTCAGAGGTATAGTTTTAGAAAGTTATATTGTAAAAATTACGATTCATATAAAAAACTGGAGATAGAAAAAGTTCCTGTTTATATGGTAATTGGCAGAGATGGAAAAATACACTATAAAGGAAAACTCAATACGAAACCGTATTTAATATATAATAACATAGAAATAACTATAAAAAAAATAATCAATGGAAAATAAGTTTTATATCAAATTATACAACTATTGATATTAACACAATTTCATTTTTTTTCTATATTCAGACTAAAAAATTAACTACTATGACCAAAATCATCAAACACATCATCGGAGTAATGAGCGGAACTTCATTAGATGGTATTGATATTGCTTATGTGAGCATTACTCAAGACGATTCTTATGATTTTTCGATACATCAAGCAGAAACCATTCCCTATACAGATAAAGAACGAGAAGTGTTACAAAAAGCATTTCACAGTTCTGCAGAGGAATTGCAAAAGATTGATGTGTGGTATGGTACTTTTTTAGGAAGAACAATTCAGGATTTTATACAGCGAAATCAAATTACAAAACTTGATTTTATCGCCTCTCACGGTCATACGATTTTCCATAATCCAGCCGAAAATTATACTTTACAAATCGGAAATGGAGCAGAAATTACAGCGATTACTGGCTATAAAACCATTTGTAATTTCAGAATACAGGACATTGCGTTAGGCGGACAAGGTGCTCCGTTAGTTCCTATTGGCGACCGACATTTGTTTACGGATTATAAATATTGCTTAAATATTGGAGGTTTTGCCAATATTTCTTTTGAACAAGAAAACGAGCGAATTGCTTTTGATATTTGTCCTGCTAATATCGTTCTAAATCATTATGTTAAGCATTTAGGATTGCCCTACGATGACGGTGGAAAAATAGCAAGTACAGGAAAAATACACACACCTCTTTTAGAGAAATTAAACGAACTTCCTTTTTACCAAAATGAAGAGCCAAAGTCCTTAGGATTTGAGTTTGTAAAAGATGTCATTTTTCCAATTATTGATGAATACCAACTCAGCACAGAAGATATTTTATGTACTTTTATAGAGCATATTGCTACGCAAATTTCATTTAAAATTACTTCGGATAAAAACCACAAAATGTTGATTACGGGCGGTGGTGCTTATAATCAATTTTTGGTAAATAGAATACAAGAAAAAACGGAGACAAAATGTGTCATTCCTTCGCCAACTATTATTGATTATAAAGAGGCACTAATTTTTGCCTTTTTAGGATTTTTAAAGGACTTAGGACAAGTAAATTGCCTAAAAAGTGTTACAGGTGCTCGTAAGGATCATAGTAGTGGAGTGGTTTATGAGGTGATGTAAAATGCTACTAAAATTTTAGCTGTCCAAAAGTCTTTTTGCGTGTTGCATTGCTGTTTTAGAAAACTGTTTTCCTTCTAACATTTCTGCAATTTCTGTAATACGTTCTTTTGTAGAAAGTTGTTTGAGTTGAGTATGTGTTTCTTGCTCAACTTCTTCTTTATAAACTTTGTAGTGTTGTTTCCCTTTTACTGCAATTTGTGGTAAGTGCGTAATAGTAATTACTTGCATATTCTCGGCCATATCACTCATAATAGTAGCCATTTTTTGAGCTATTTCTCCTGAAACTCCCGTGTCAATTTCATCAAAGATAATGGTAGGAAGTTGCAAATATTGACATAAAATAGCTTTTACAGAAAGCATAATTCGTGATAATTCTCCACCAGACGCTACCTTTTTTAGAGTTCCAAATGATGCTCCTTTATTGGTCGAAACTAAAAACTGTAATTCGTCTTTTCCTTGTGAAAAATACTGTTCTAAGTGATTAATTTGAATTTGAAATTGAGTGTTTTTCATATTCAAAAGGTGTAGCAATTCTTCTAATTTTTTAATAAAAACAGGAATTGCTTTTTTTCGTTCAACGTTGATTTTCAGCGCTAAACCATCAATTTTTTGTTTGACTTCTTCGATTTCTGTTTTCTTTTCTGAAATCAAATGATTTGAATTAGAAACGGTTTCTAATTTCGTTTCTAAATCTTGTTGAATTGCTAACAAATCTGCGATGTTGTCCGTATGATGCTTTTTTTGCAAGTCGTAGATAAGTTGCAAACGGTCATTGTATTTTTCAATCTCTTCTGGGTGTAACTCTAAATTTTCATTTAGGTTTTCAATTTCAGAAGAAATATCATCAACTTCTATTTTTACGCTGTTGATTCGTTCGTACAATTCCTCATACGGTTTGGAATATTGGGAAATATTAGCAAGCGACTTTAAAAAGTTATTTAACTGAGTTTGTAGCCCAAATTCTTCGTTCTGAGATATTTGTTGAGCATTAGAAAGATTCATCTTTATTTCCTCAATATGATTGAGTGTTGCTAACTTTTCTTCTAAAAACTCCTGTTCATCCTCTTTAAGGTCGGCATCAGAAAGTTCGTTAAACAAAAAGGAGTGGTAATCAAATTGTTCTTGTCCTTGTTGTTGTAAGGTTTCCAATTTCTGTAACTCTGCTTGTAATTTTTTTAATAGCTGTAAACCTCGCTTATAAGACGCAATTTTTTCTTCATTTTTAGCGAGAGCATCAATCAGTTGAAACTGAAAATCAGTATCACCTAATAAAAGCGTTTCGTGCTGAGAATGAATGTCTATCAGTTTTTCACTTAGAGAATTAAGTGTTTGTAAAGTGGTAGGAGTATCATTGATAAATGCCCTTGATTTACCACTTGGTAAAATCTCTCTTCTGATAATCGTTTCCTGTTCAAAATCCAATTCATTTTCTTCGAAAAAAGAGATAAAATCAGGATTATTGATAGAAAAACAAGCCTCTACAATACATTTTTTGGACGTATCTTTTAGCGTTGACAAATCTGCTCGTTTTCCTAATACTAAAGATAAGGCTCCTAAAAGTATGGATTTTCCTGCTCCAGTTTCTCCTGTAATCGTAGATAGACCACTTTGGAAATCAACAGATAGGCTTTCAATTAAAGCGTAGTTTTTTATGGATAATTGGGTAAGCATTTACTCTATTTTATCCCATTTATTACTGTTTATAGGAGATATTCGTTGTAATAATCTTTTGACAGATTTATTTTTTGAAAAAGGAATTCCTCCTGAAAATATTTCTGAAATTTCATCGGCTTTTGCATCCATAAAAGTTCTTAATAAAAACGAATTAGGACGAGAATTATTGATACTTCTCAATTGGTTAAGAGCGTTGTATATACCTTCTTTAGCCTTTTTTTCATCAGCCGTCATAAGGTCTAAACCTTTGAGGTGATAGAGATATTGAGCCTTTCTGAAATTATTAAAGGCTGGAGAGGTAATATTATCGATAAAGGTAAATCTCGAAGTATTTCCATCTACTGGATTCCAACCTTTGAACCCACTTTGTTGTGCTTGGGATACAATATCTTGTGCAGTTTGATAGTAGGCATCTCCGCCGTTTATCTTAAAAGTATCTGCATCCATTCCTAAAATCACATATACATAAAACGAAAGTACGGATACCAAGTTCGAGGTAAACGTTTGTTTGTTATATATCAATGGTTCGAACTCTACATAGTTGAATTTGAAGTTTTTGTCTTTTAAATTAAAAACAGGTGATTCGTAGGTAGAATTATAAATCGGACGAGAAGACTGTACTTGAATATTAGCTGTGAATTGATCTTTGTTTCGTTCGAATAGCGTAATAGTAATATTACATTTTACTCTTTCTGAAAACTGATAATCTAGGTTTGTCCACTTACGATTATTGACAAAATCCGTAATAGACTTTTCTAGGGTTTTGAAAATTTGCTTGTTAGAACCTGGTATTTTATCAGAATTAAGTACTACTGTACAGTCCAATTCTTGGGCTGAAAGCCTAAAGAATGACAACAAAAGAATAAAAAGGAAACTTATTTTACGCATTGATTTTGGTTATAATATTAGTGAAAATATCGGTAGCTACTTCTGTCTTTGTCTTCAAAGGAAATTCCGATATGTTTTTTGATGCATCTATAATGGTTACTTTGTTGGTATTCTTTTCAAATCCAGCCCCTTTGTCATTCAAAGAATTAAGGACAATCATATCCAAATTTTTTCGCTCTAGTTTGCCAAGAGCATTTTCTAACTCATTGTTAGTCTCTAAAGCGAAACCTACTAAAAATTGTTGTTTTTTGATAGCTCCTAAAGATGCTAAAATATCTTTTGTTTTAACCAGTTCAATAGTTAAAGTTGTATCTGATTTTTTAATTTTTTTAGTTACTTTTTCCTTAGGAGCGTAGTCTGACACAGCTGCTGAAAGTATAGCAATATCTGTATCATCAAAATGTTGATGCGCTACTTGATACATCTCTTCAGCACTTGTTACATCAATTCGTTGGATACGAGAATGTGTCGCAACCTCTTTAGATGGTCCTGAAATCAAAATAACTTCAGCTCCTAAATGAGCAGCTCTTTTTGCTAACTCAAATCCCATTTTTCCTGAGGAACGATTTCCTATAAAACGTACAGGGTCAATATTTTCATAAGTAGGGCCAGCAGTGATAAGTACTTTTTTATTGCGTAGCAGTAGGGAAGAGGCGAGGTCTTCTTCAATGAAAGAAATAATATTTTCAGGTTCTTCCATTCGACCTTTTCCAACCAATCCACTTGCTAATTCTCCAGACGTAGCTGGGATTAGTATATTTCCAAACTCTTGTAACTGTTTGATGTTGTTTTGTGTGCTTGGATGTTGGTACATGTCTAAATCCATTGCAGGAGCAAAGTAAACCTTGCATTTTGCGGATAGATAAGTAGCTAACAATAAATTATCACAAGCCCCATTTGCCATTTTAGACAAAGTGTTAGCAGTGGCAGGTGCGATAAGCATTATGTCCGCCCACAACCCTAATTCTACGTGATTGTTCCATTCCTTATTATCATCATCTGTAAAAGAAGAATAAACAGGATTTTTAGACAAGGTAGAAAGTGTCAAAGGCGTCACAAAATCTTTAGCATTAGGTGTCATTACAATTTTCACCTCTGCTCCAGATTTGATGAATAGGCGTACCAAATGAGCCGTTTTATAAGCGGCAATTCCGGCAGTTACCCCGAGAAGTATACGCTTACCGCTTAACATCATCTTTAAGATTTAGTTTCTTCTTCAGGGTTTCTGAAATAAACTTTACCTTCTAACCATTCTTTTACAGCAATAGCTGTTGGCTTAGGAAGGCTTTCGTAGAATTTAGAAACTTCGATTTGCTCTTTGTTCTCGAAAATTTCCTCTAACCCTTCGTTGTTTGTTGCAAATTCGTCTAATTTTTCTTTTAACTCACGCTTTAAGTTTCCGTTAATTTGCTCTGCTCTCTTCGCTAAAATAGAAATAGACTCATAGATGTTTCCAGTTGGAGCTTCTATTTCTCTTCTGTCGTAAGTAACGGTTGTAGTTGCTGCTTTTATATTTTTAGTTTCCATAAATTTTATTCGTTTGTTGCTGTTATTTTCTCTAATTCTGTTTCTAATTCTTCTGTTAGGCTTGAAATTTCTTTCGCATAGTTTGATTTTGGGAAAATCTTTACAAATCGCTTGCAGTAAGAAATAGCATTTTTAATTCTATTTTTTTTCTTGTGAAAGATACTTTTCATTCCTAATTCATACCCTGCTTTGCTCTTGTAATACATTGCTTTTTCTTTGTAAGAAGAACCTAAGTACTCCTTTAAAAAGTAATCGAAACTAGCCACTGCTGCGATGTAGTCTTCTGTGTCGTAGTATAATTTTGATATTTTGAAAGCCTTCTTCTCTAATTTGTGAGTCAGTTCTGCAATACATTTATTTGCTTCCTTAATTTTAGGTGAATCAGGATATTTTGAAATAAATCGTTGCATTTCAGTAATCGCTTTTTTGGTATCCGCTTGGTCAATACTATAAACAGGCGATATCAAGTAATAACTATACGCTGATAAAAAAAGTGCCTCTTCTGCCTTAGAACTTCTAGGATAATTTTTGGCAAATTTATCAAAATGATAGGCAGATAATTGATACTGCTTTGTGTTGAAATACGATTGAGACGCCATATAGCGAATACGCTCCATTTGTGGTTTTCCTTTGTAAAAAGGAGCTATTTTTTCAAATAAGCGAGAAGCCTTACTGTACTTTTGTGTATCGTACAAGTTGGTTGCCATCTTATATTGTTGCTGTGGAGTACCTTTACTCAACACCTTTTGATACTCGCTACAAGAACTTATCGTAAGTGCGAGTACGCCTAAAACAAAAAAGTAAAATTTATTCTTAATCATTTTGCAAAAATAACTATTTTTTTGATTTTACAAAAGAAGAGTTTTTTTGAGAAATAGAAGTGTTGATTTATCTATCTTGTCATATCTCGCATATACTCCGTAGGTTAATAAAGTTTCATTTTGAAAAATCAATAGATGAGCATATATTTTTATCAAAAATATTTATAAATTCAAAATTATAACGTAACTTTGTAGTCAAATATAAAATTTATAATAGCAAAAATTATGGAATATAGAATTGAAAAAGACACAATGGGTGAGGTAAAAGTACCTGCTGACAAGTATTGGGGAGCTCAAACAGAGCGTTCTCGCAATAATTTTAAGATAGGTCCTTCGGCTTCTATGCCAAAAGAAGTTATTTACGGATTTGCTTATTTGAAAAAAGCGGCGGCTTATGCTAATTGCGAGTTAGGTGTTTTGCCAGAGGAAAAAAGAAATTTAATTGCAGAGGTTTGTGATGAAATTTTAGAAGGAAAGCACAATGAGCAGTTTCCTTTGGTGATTTGGCAAACAGGTTCTGGAACACAAAGTAATATGAACTGTAATGAAGTGATCGCCAATAGAGCACACGTGTTAGCAGGAAAGAAAATTGGTGAGGGAGAAAAGACGTTACAACCAAATGATGATGTAAATAAATCTCAATCAAGTAATGATACGTATCCTACAGGAATGCACATTGCGTGCTACAAAATGGTGGTAGAAACGACTATTCCAGGAATTGAAAAATTAAGAGATACATTACAGAAAAAATCAGAAGAATTTAAAGATGTGGTTAAAATTGGTCGTACGCACTTAATGGATGCAACACCTTTAACTATTGGTCAAGAGTTTTCAGGATATGTATCACAATTAAACCACGGATTAAAAGCCCTTAAAAATACTTTGGCACACCTTTCAGAATTGGCTTTGGGAGGAACGGCTGTTGGAACAGGGTTGAATACACCAAAAGGATACGATGTGTTAGTAGCTAAGAAAATAGCAGAATTTACAGGACTTCCTTTTGTAACAGCAGAGAATAAATTTGAGGCATTGGCATCTCACGATGCGATTGTAGAGGCTCACGGAGCATTAAAGCAACTTGCAGTTTCATTGAATAAAATTGCAAATGATATTCGTATGATGGCATCAGGACCTCGTTCTGGTATTGGCGAATTGATTATCCCAGCAAACGAGCCGGGAAGTTCTATTATGCCAGGTAAGGTAAATCCTACTCAGTGTGAGGCAATGACAATGGTTTGTGCTCAAGTAATGGGTAACGATGTGGCTATCACAGTATCAGGAACTCAAGGACACTATGAATTGAACGTGTTTAAGCCTGTAATGGCGGCAAATTTCTTACAATCTGCTAGATTGTTAGGAGATGCTTGTGTAAGTTTTAACGATAATTGTGCGGTAGGAATAGAGCCAAATCACGCTCGTATCGAAGAATTATTAAATAATTCATTGATGTTAGTAACGGCTTTAAATACCAAAATTGGCTACTATAAAGCAGCAGAAATTGCAAATACGGCTCATAAAAACGGTACAACTCTAAAAGAAGAGGCTGTTCGTTTAGGTTATGTAACTGAAGAGCAGTACGACGAATGGGTGAAACCAGAAGATATGACAGGTTCTTTGAAGTAAAAATCAAAGACTTTGTATGATTTAAAAACCTATGTGAATTATCGCATAGGTTTTTTTGTGTTTAATTCTTAAGAGAAGGTTATTTTTTATTTCTGAAAACGACAAATCGTCCCAGATTTTAGACAATTCGTAACATTCTTTTTTTAGTAAAGAATTTTGTAAGCATTTTTGTATTAGATTTTATAAAAATAATGAAACAATGTTTCGTTATTTTTTAAATTTTTACCTTACATTTGTTATACAAATTATCTATTTAAATAAAAAAATTATTACAGTTATGAAACAGTTTAAGTTTATAGTTGTTGGTGTTTTGTTAATAGTGTTGAGTGTATTAATAATAACGAATCTATCGACACAATCGATACAAAAGGAAACGTATAGCGAAGTACCTCAAAAACTACAAGGATTTTGGCAATTTGATGTTGATGAAGAAGGGAGCTGGAATGGTATGCACATAGGAAAAACGTATATTGAGGTTTATTATGAGCTTGCAGAAATCCAAAAAATAACAAAAAAAGGAAATGAATACACTTTAGAAGTTGTTAATTCAAGTGGTAGAGATAAAAAAATAGTTATAAAACCTATAAATGATAATAATGCTATTTTTATCTTGGATAACAACAAAGAAATGACTTGTAAGCGATTTGATACAGATCCTGATATTGAGGTACTTCCTGTGTCAGAGTATACAAAAGTAATCAAAGGGAAATGGATTATAGGAAATGATACTCGCAATGTTTTAGCAATAGATAAAGACGAATTGTTATGGGATGGCGAAAAATGGAAAATACATTGGTTAGGCGAGTATTTACAGAAAGAATTTAGAGCCTTAATTCAAAAAAAGAATCGTTATGAACTGATTTATATTACTCCTATTGACGAAAAAAAGAAAAAAGTGGTTTTTGCAAGAAATACACAGTATTATAGACCAATGCCATTAGAAAAAGAACAAAACAAACTTTATGGAACTTGGTGTGATAGCAAAACAAATGAGTGGATTATTGGTTTTTTTGATAAAATTGCGGTGTATAAAAATCAATCTTGGTTTTATAAAATCTTATCTCAAAATAAAAATACCTATACTGTAAAGTTACAAAAAGGAAATAAAAAACGAACACTTTCTTTATCTCTGATAAGTGCTGATAAATGTCAATTAACAGATGGTACAACAACTAAAAACTTGTTTTACACCCTACATCCATTGGCTTATAAATATCCTGACAAAAAACCTTTTGCGAATAATCATTACAAAATGGATACCGTAACGATTAACGGATATTTACAGAACATTCCTAATAGGGAAGAACCATTTAGTATAGGTGTTCATAATTTTATAAAAGAGGACTTTGAAGAATTTTATAGTGATATTGATAAAAATGGATGTTTTACAATAAAATTTCCAGTATTGAATACCTCAGAGATTTTTATAGACTGGAGACGAGCAAAAATATCAGATGTTGTAGAGCCAGGCGAAACTTATTTCCTTTATATTGATTACACAGGAAAAGGGTCTTTACAAGGGAAAAATACCGCTTTGATATGGCAAATGGGAGAAAATGCACGTTTACATCGAGAGATTATAAGTGATATGCGTCAGAACTTAAAAAACAAGTCTTATGCTTCTGTTTATCATTCGACAAAAAAACACGATGATTTTTTAAAAGAGCATATAAAAACGTATAAAGAAAATCAAAAATATACTGCGAAATATATCGCCAATAATCCTATGTTGTCAGAACGTTTTAAACTTTTTAGAGAAAACAAAAATCTGTTTGAATTGGCTCGTGACTTGATGCAACGTAGTTATAGACTTAATCGTCCAAAAAAAGAAAGATTTAGCAAATTTTATATGCAAAAAGTGGATAGTATTTTTAAACTGATTCCAAAACCTTATACACTTTGTTCTTCTATAAATGGTTTTTTGAAAGATTATTTTAGATACTATGAACCAGATGTAAGTGAAATTAATGTATCAATTCCTCACCCACTTAATGAAATAGAAAAACAAAAATTATATTTTTTCACTGAAGAAGAAAAGGCAGTATGTGATAAAGCCTATAAAGCACGTCAACGCTTTCTAGAAGTAATGAAGTCGAAAAAAGATTCTGTTTATAAAGCACGTCAATCGGCTTTGTGCATAAAGGATTTTAACAATAAAAAGTATAATTTGTTAGTAGAACGTGTGGGGTATATATTAACATTAAAAGAATACTTGGATATACATAAACAGTTTCTTGATGGACTAATAATACCTCAAGATTTTAGGGATTTATTGAATATCAAATATGCTTTTTCGAAAAAATTTGAGACTGATAGCCAATTTTTATATCCTTTTCAAATGAATTTTTTAGATAAAGAAATTAAGAATGAAAATTTAAAAAATATATTACAAAAAGAACAGCAAAAACTTTTAAAATTAGATGGAAAAGCTATAGAGTATGCCGAAAATTTAAAACGAACAGATCACTTAAAAGATGCAAAAACTGCAGATGAATTATTGAGAAAAATTACAAAACCTTATTTAGGAAAGGTCATTTATATAGATATTTGGGGAACTTGGTGTGGACCTTGTAAAATGCAAATGAAATATGCTAAAAAGGTCAAAAAAGCTCTTAAAGGAAAAGATATTGTATTTATGTATTTGGCAAATCGTTCACCCGAAAGAGTTTGGAAAAATATTATTAAGCGATACGAACTTATAGGGAAGAATATCATACATTACAATTTACCTAAAGAACAACAAGCGATGTTAGAGCGTCGTTTAGGAGTACATAGTTATCCATCTTATTTTATTATGGATAAAAAAGGGAATATGGTAGATATGAAACCTGCTGTACCATCCCAAACTGAAGGTTTAATAAGGCAATTGAATGCGTGGATAGAAAAGTAAGTCAGAAATAATTTTTTCAAATCTTTTATTACATTTATT
>PDWI01008738.1_pt1 | contig 11846 bp, 10 predicted proteins | sample 1430891 | NCBI WGS metagenome assembly PDWI01 (sample SAMN01162508, study PRJNA174530) | Oral metagenome, whole genome shotgun sequencing project. | biome: Marine environment; feature: Marine mammal; material: Swab sample of the gingival sulcus; isolation source: swab sample of gingival sulcus...
TTGTCTTTATATTATTTATATCTTCGTAAATATCTATATAAGCATCATACTGCCTAAGGCTTTCTTCTGCTGGATAGACTGTGCTTAAAGCTATTACGGGTACATCAAAATGTTCTACTAAAATACTACGAGCTACTTTCCTAGAATGATAATCCAAAATAAGTGGATCTAAAATCACAAGGTCAGGAGAAACATCATTAAACCTAAGAGTGGTAGGTGGAGGTAAATGAGAAAACTTCCCAATAACCTCTAAATCCTCCATAGAGTCTATTATTTGTTCTATGCCTCTACTGATAACTGGCGATGGTATTATAAGTATTACCTTTTTTTTATCCATTATTCTCCATTATATTCACAAGTGGCATCAAGATATCTTCTTCTATACTTGTATGCCTTTCTAAATCGTCTTCTAAATAATAAATATGAAAAAGAACATCTTTTTTCTTATCTTCACTACACTCAATAGGTAAATACCTCATTACCAAGTTTTTAAGATCAGAAAGTTTTTCATCAATATTACTATGATTATCCTTATATTTAGCCATTGAATAAGTCTTATCAGTATTAGTTCCCTCTAAGACTTTTTCAACATAAGGAAAAACCACCTTCTCTTCATAGTCAAAATGGTATTTTAATTCATTCTTATAGTCAGTAAAAAATTTCCAAAGAATTTTCTTTTTATTTTCAGTGCAATTCGATAACAAATCTTCAATTTTAACTTCAAGACTTGATATTGCATTGTCTAAATAATAACTATGAGAATTATGTAGATATTTAACTATATCCTTTGCATTGGCCTGTTCTATTGCAGTCAATGAAGGTTTATAATGCTCGTATGAATAAACATTGCAAATTAAAATAAAAGTAGCTGAATCCACTCCATATTGTCCACAAGCTTGTTTTACACTCTGTTCACAAACATCTAAACCGATATTCATTCTATGTAGAGTACCAATAAGATTGTAATTCAAATTTATAAGATCTACTATTCTCATCTGCTCTGAGAAAAGACCTTTATTCCTACTTTGTATTAAATTACTATTATTCATATTACTATTTTGATTTGGTAAAGTTATTAAATTCAATTAAATTATACAAATAAATAGCCCACCTTATCACAAGGGAGGCTATTCAACAACAATTAAAAGGATCTAAACTTTTAAATTAAACTATATGGCCTAAATCTTAATCTTCATAACAAAAGTACAGTTCTTTTTTTTATCCCACAATCCCTATTTATAGGGATAGTTTTTGACTTTTTTGAGTAAAAATGACCAGAATTTGCTCCTTTTTATTAAATTTACTATACCTTATAGCACATAAACACCTATAAATAAAACACTTACAGGTCTATCCTCATTTATAGGGATATAAGTAAAAAATAAAGCCTATTTTTTTTAGTAAAAAACGTATTTTATGTCTAAAAGTACGATTTTAGAGTTCAAAAATGACAAGGTTTAGTTAATTTTGACTAATTTTGTAACAAAATAGTATATATGAAACTGTCTGAATTAAAAACTGGGGAAAAAGCTATTATTGTCAAAATAGGAGGGCATGGTAGTTTTAGGAAAAGATTGGTAGAAATGGGTTTTATCAGTGGCAAAAAAGTTTCTGTAATACTAAATGCACCCCTAAAAGACCCTATTGAATATGAGATACTTGGATATAGAGTATCATTAAGAAGAAAGGATGCCGAAGCAATAGAGGTAGTAAGTGAAGAATATTCAAGGCAAATCACAGAAGAAAAATATCCTGAACTACATATACATAAAGAAGAAGAGCAGTTTTGTATAGATAGGGAGCTAGAAAATATTGCCCACGACAAGAAAAAAATCATAAATATTGCCTTGGTCGGTAATCCTAATTGTGGAAAAACATCTTTATTCAATATCGCCTCAGGAGCTCATGAACACGTAGGCAACTACGCAGGTGTTACCGTAGGAGCAAAAGAGGGTAGTTTTGATTATAAGGGCTATAAGTTTATCTTAACTGACTTACCTGGAACATATTCCCTATCGGCATACAGTCCCGAGGAACTTTATGTAAGAGAAAATCTTATCAACAAAACGCCAGACATTATTCTAAACGTAGTAGATTCCTCAAATCTAGAGCGTAATCTATACCTAAGCACACAACTTATTGATATGCACATACCTACGGTTATTGCTTTCAATATGTTTGACGAATTTAAGGCAAAAGGAGACAAGATTGATTTAGATTTGTTTAAACAACTACTTGGCGTAGAAGTATGCCCTACTATATGCAAAACAGGAGAGGGAGTAAACGAGCTTTTCGATTCTATAATCAAGGTTTATGAAAATAGTGATAAATACTTTGCAGAACATAAGCATATAAACCACGGAAAGGATATTGAAGAAAGTATTTCTAAAATAGAAAATCTAATTGATGACAAAGCTGAGATTCGTAAATCTTACTCACGTAGATACCTATCTATCAAATATTTAGAAAATGATAGTAATATTGAGGAACTGATAAATCAATTGGATAATAAAGATGACTTTATCAAGGTAAGAGAACAGGAGATTAAAAAGATTCAAGATCTTTATAATGAGAGATTAGATAATGCAATCATAAATGCTAAATATAGTTTTATTAGTGGAGCATTAAAAGAAACTTATACTCCAAAAGAGAATACAAGGACTAAGCTAAGCATAAGTGACAAGATAGATAATATCGTAACTAATAAATGGTTAGCCTTTCCTATATTCATAGCTGTATTATATTTGATATTCTGGGCGACCTTCACTATCGGAGACTACCCTATGGGCTGGATTGAGAATGGTATTGGTATGCTAAGTGATTTTGCCTCTTCAAATATGTCAGAGGGTTGGTTCAAAGGTCTAATGATAGATGGAGTCATTGCAGGAGTTGGTGGAGTATTAGTTTTTCTACCAAATATCGTAATCCTATACTTCTTCCTATCTCTTATGGAAGATTCGGGATATATGTCACGTGCAGCCTTTATTGTAGATAAGCTCCTACATAGATTTGGTATGCATGGCAAGTCATTTATCCCTATGGTAATGGGTTTTGGCTGTAATGTACCTGCTATTATGGCTACACGAACTATTGAGAGTTGGAAAAGTAGACTTATTACGATGGCAGTAATACCTTTTATGTCCTGTGGTGCAAGAATACCTATTTTTGTACTATTAGCAGGAGCATTCTTCCCTAAACATGCCGCATTAGTATTACTTTTAACGTATATTATAGGTATTGTCATTGGTCTTATTTCTGCGATCATCTTTGGGAAAATTATAAAAGATGATTCTCTTCCTTTTGTGATGGAGTTACCTCCCTATCGTATACCGACAAAAAAAGCTATGTTCAGACATACTTGGGACAAAGGACGTCAATATTTGGAGAAAATGGCAACAACCATATTGATAGGCTCAATGCTTCTTTGGTTCTTGGGATATTATCCTCAAAACCAAGAGCTTAAAATAGCACAAGAAAATTATGCTGAGTTATTGAACACAGATAAGACTGTTGAGATTACAAAGATGAAAATAAAATTAGATTCTTTGTCTGAATATCAACAAGAAAACTCCTACATCGGAACATTGGGCAAAGCTCTTGAGCCAAGTCTAAAACCTCTAGGTATCAATTGGAGAATGGGAATAGGATTGCTAACTGGTATCATTGCCAAAGAGATGGTCGTAAGTTCCTTAGCAGTAATGTATTCCAAAGGTTCAGAACTTCAAGAAGATGTCGAACTTTCTGAAGATAAGGGATTACAAAATGCTCTCAGTAAGGATATTGGTTTAGCAGGTGGGGTTGCTTATATCTTATTTATCCTACTCTACTTCCCTTGCGTCGCAACCTTTGTTGCACTCAAAAATGAGACTGGTAAATGGTCTTGGGCTATTGGTATCTGCTCATATACAGTTGCAGTGGCTTGGATTGTGGCTTGGATAGGTTTTCAGATTGCAAGTTTGCTAATCTAAATCTTCACTAACTGCTTGGTATATATTTTGGAATCATACTTTATTCTTACGTTATAAATTCCCGTAGATATTTTAGTAATATCTAATGATATAGGCTTAAAGGCAGATATAACAGACTTAGTTTCATAAATCTTTGATCCAGTTTGAGTGTATATAGTTATCTGAGCCTCATATGTTTTAAGTCCCCTAATCTTGACCTCATCTTGTGCAGGATTAGGATATAACATTAGTGGATTATTTTTATCTCCTACAAATATACGAAACAATATTCCTGTCTTTTCTAAGGCTATATCTTTTGCAATTAGTTCTAGCTGATACAAGCCAACTTTTAAGCCTTTTATAAATAGTTTGTCCTCATTTGTAAACTTAAAATCTAATTTTTCAGCAAAAGTATCTTGATTAGTAATTTTATAAAGTAGTTTATCCTTATCAATATCCTCAAAATAGTCTTTTAAGTCTATAACTAAGTCATTTTCATTTATATAGATAATCTTATCACTAATTTCTTGTTTTATACTAGGCTTATGATTAATAATCTCTATGGACTTTACATCAGCCAAAGGAGAGTAAAAATTATTCTTATCATAGGTAAAAATAGTTGTATAGTAACGCTGTCCAGCTGGAATTTTATCTAAACTTAATATAACTCTTTCTCCCTGTTTATAATCAGTCAAATCATAGGTCTGAGTAAGTGCAAGTCCCTTAACACCATCAAGATACATAGGGTCTAGATTTTGCATTATTTCCTTTTTAGTAGCAGCACAAAGGACTGCATAACTTGGTTTGACATCATCAGGGTCTTTTGGAATATCAAAAGAATAATTTAACTTACCGGCTTCATAATTTATAAGATAATTCTCTATTTTTTCTGGAGGGTAGTAGTTTTCCAAAGAGAAAGAACCATTGGCAGAGACTAATGGACCTATTTTTTTATCAACATTATTTATAACCTTACTATTAGCACCTTTTAATAATTTTTCTTTAAGTTCATCAGCTGTGAAATTTGGACCGCCATAATGAGATACCAACAACGCAGCAACTCCTGAAACATGAGGAGTAGCCATAGATGTACCTTCCATATAGACATATGATGTTTTTGCAGTAGTTGACAAACCAGTAGATGGTATCTCAGACACTGTATAATTATCATAAAGTAAACCACTTGCTCCACCAGGTGCAGATATATCAACCCAATCATCTACAATAGTACCATAATTAGAATATGGTGCTCTCTGATAATTTGGTCCAATAGAGCCAACGGCAACAATCTTATCATAATTTGCAGGAGGACCATATTGCCTATTTTCATTTCCTGCTGCAAATATCACTATTCCTCCTTTCATAGGAGAGTTAGGAAGTTGATTTCCATTATTATCACAACCAGCATTTTTTATAAAATAGTCTACAGCATCACAAAAATAAGAAGCATCTGTTGTTAAATTTTGATGTAACTGCTTTGCATCTTCCTCAAGTTTATAATTATAGCCCCAACTATTATTTGCTATAACGGCTCCGTGATCAGCAGCCCAAACAAGTGCATCAGAACCATCAGCAGATTCATTATCATCTTGAGGTGTTGGACCCGGCTTAAATATTTGTAGATTAAGGAGTTTAACGCCCTTTACACCTGCTTTACTATCTCCACCAGCAATACCAGCTACACCTATCTTATTATTTCTAACGGCTGATATAATACCAGCAACATGGGTTCCATGAGCCATAGGAATAATTGTACTATTCCTATCGACAAAATTACGTATTTGACTAGGATCTGTAATACAGTTATCTTTTAGGTCAGGATGTTCTATATCCACCCCTGTATCAATCACAGCAACAATAACATTTTCACTACCTGTTGTATATTTATTCCATACTGGAACTACATTTATATCACAACCAACGTGGAAGGGTTCTCCCAAACTACCTATGTTATATAAATTCCACTGCATTTTGAAGTGCTTATCATTAGGTAGTGCTGTTGGTTTCATTGGGATTGGCTTCTCAACTTTAAGAATGCCTTTTATGCTATATAAATCTTTCTCTGCCCTTGTTCTTGGGTAGTTTTTGTCGTAATATAATTTATACCACTTATGTAATCCAAATTTTCTCTGCCTTTGTTCAAATTCTCCCCCAATAGTAAAAAGTCTCTCATGAGACTCCACTCCTATCTCATCAAATACATTATTTACTGACATTGATCGAGTATGGATTTTATTATTTTTTGAACTTTCTTCTAACAAAGAACTAAGATTTTCATCACATTTTATAATGGAAAAACCCTGTTTATATTCCTTAGACGCTTGTTTCTTATCTAATTTATTAGCTTGTTCTAAATTCTGTTTTTGACAAGTAATTAAACTTATAGTGATAAGTATATATAGTATTTTCTTCATATTATTCCATTCCAGAAACAAGATCTAAAATCTCATTTGTTATTTTTTGCTGTCTTCCTTTATTATATTCTAAACTAAGATCTTTGACCAGTTTTTCTGCATTATCACTTGCAAGTTGCATTGCCATAGTTCGTGCAGAATGCTCAGCAGAAATAGCATCTAATAAGATAGAATATAATTTAAGTTTAAGTGTTTGTGGTAATAAATCAGATAATAGCTCCTCAAATGATGGTTCTAAGATATATTCATTACTTAGACTATCCTCTTGTTTATTTAAATTATCTACTTGATTATCAAAAGATAAAGGTAAGAAGTTTTCTATTTGAGTAGGCTGACTCATCGCATTTTTGAGATGGTTATAAACTATCTCCACTTTATCGCAATTTGACTTAGAAAAATCTGACATTAAGGCTTCCACAATTTTGCTAATATCTTCATAATTAGGTTTTTCTGTAAGATAATGATAATCTTTATCTATGTCAAAACCTGCTTTCTTAATTTCTTGTGAGACTTTCTTACCAATAGGTATAATATTGATATTTTTATGGGATATTCCTTGTGATTTATAATACTCTATTCTTTCAAATACAGCTTTTATGATATTATGATTGAAAGCTCCACAAAGTGATGAATTTGAAGAGATTACAACAATAGTTAGTTTTTGTATTTTATCCTCTTTTCTTAAAAAATCCAAGTTAATATCTTTAATCTCTTTTATTTGCTTGGGACTTAAATCAGAAAGTAAGGCTAACAAAATATCCTCTAATTCTTTTTGATATGGTAAAAGATTAGCTATCTTGTTTTGAGTCTTTTTAAGTTTAGCAGCTGCTATCAACTTCATTACAGAAGTAATCTTCAGCGTTTTCTTAACAGAATCAATCCTTATTTTTGTTTCCTTTAATGAGGACATTCTAATTAAATTGTTTTGCTATTATACTTGCCTCTTTTCTAATAATATCAGTAATATTATTATCTAACTTTCCTTGTGATAAAGGTTCTAGAACTTCTTCTTTATACATTGTTCTCATCTTCTCTAAGAACAAGTTTTGAAATTCCATAATATGTTCTATATCAACATCTTTAAGTAGAGAGTTTGTACCACAATACAGTATTGCAACTTGTTCTCCAACAGACATAGGACTATATGTTGGCTGTATCAATAACTGCTTATTTTTTCGACCTTTATCCAATGCCAAAGCAGTAATCTTGTCCATATCTGAGCTAAATTTTGAGAAAGCCTCCAACTCATTATACTGAGCCTGATCTATTTTGAGTGTACCTGCAACTTTCTTCATACTCTTGACCTGTGCTGAACCACCTACACGTGATACGGATATACCGACGTTAATAGCAGGTCGGAATCCTTGGTTGAACAATGCAGGTTCCAAATATATCTGACCATCTGTTATGGATATTACATTCGTAGGGATATAAGCTGAAACATCACCTGACTGCGTTTCGATGATAGGTAGGGCTGTCAAAGAGCCTCCTGCCTTAACCTTATCTTTTAGGGATATTGGTAGGTCATTCATCTGCTTAGCAACATCTTGCTGTTCAATGATTTTGGCAGCACGTTCAAGCAATCTTGAATGCAGATAGAAAACATCTCCCGGATATGCCTCACGACCTGATGGACGACGTAGTATCAATGATATTTCTCGGTATGCTACCGCCTGTTTTGATAGATCATCATATATTACAAGTGCATGGCGACCTGTATCTCTGAAATATTCTCCTATTGCTGCTCCTGCGAATGGTGCATAATACTGTACGGCAGCAGGATCGGCAGCAGTTGACACAACAACGGTAGTGTATGCCATTGCCCCCTTAGTTCTCAAAGTTTCAACAATACTTGCAACTGTTGAGGCTTTTTGTCCAACTGCAACATAAATACAATAAACTGGTTCTCCCTTGTCGTAATTCTCTTTTTGGTTTAGTATGGTATCTATTGCTATTGAGGTCTTACCAGTCTGCCTATCTCCAATAATGAGTTCTCTCTGTCCTCTACCAATAGGTATCATAGCATCGATAGCCTTTATACCAGTTTGTAAGGGTTCACATATAGGTTGCCTAAAAATAACCCCCGGAGCCTTTCTTTCTAATGGCATTTCGAAACGTTCTCCCTTTATATCACCGACTCCATCAAGTGGATTCCCCATAGGATCGATAACTCTGCCAACCATTGAGTCGCCTACATCGATAGAAGCAATTTTGCCTGTACGTTTTACAGACATTCCCTCTTTTATTTTGTCTGAGGTACCAAGTAGTATAGCTCCTACGTGATCTTGCTCCAAGTTCATTACAACTCCAAGTATACCTGCTTCAAATTCTATCAATTCTCCAGCCTCAGCATTTTGTAGGCCATAAATCCTTGCTACTCCATCACTTATCTGTAATACTGTACCTACTTCTTCAATAGCTACAGTATCTTTAATTTGCTGTAATTCCTTTAATAGGATTTCTGATATTTCACTGGGTTTTATATTGTGAACCATAATTTACATTTTTCTTAGACTATTCGCCTATTCTTTTCTGTCAACTCTTTTCTCATCTGTTTTATTTTATACAAAATAGACGTATCTAACTTATTATCATCTATTTGCAAGATAAAACCTGCTATAAGTTTAGGGTCAACTTTCTTTTTCAATATTATCTCACAAGAGGTTCTTTCCTTTATATAGGCTTTAATTTCTTCATCATATTCGGGACTATCCTCTGCTGTGATATATAGCACTTCTTTTATATGCTTTCTTTCATTATACAAATCAAGAAATCTCAAAAGAATAAGTTTCAATTCTTGTATTCTTTCTTTTTTAATAAGTAGTTTCAAGAAGTTCTCAAACTCAGGCTCTACATCAGTTATAGCCATTTTTATGAGTTCAAGTTTTTTTGTAGTAGAGATATTAGCATTCAAATCTTGCAAAACACTCTGCAAATCAGGAACACAAGACAGTTGTTCTACAAGTTGTTTTACCTGTTCTACTATCTTCTCTGATTTCTCACAAGGCGTTATATATTCCAAAAACGCCTTTGCATATCTATTTGCAAGTATGCCTACTTCCACTTTAATTCTCCTTATTTAGTTTTGCAAGAATAGATTCTATATATTCTTTGTGTTTTTGCTTGTCTTCAAACTCTTTGCGTATGATTTTCTCTGCCATATCAATAGCAATATCAGCTACTTCTGCTTTTATATTAGCCATAGTATGCTGTCTTTCTGCCTCGATATCTTGCTTTGCTTTTTCTAAAATATGCTGTGCTTGAATACTTGCTTCTTGTTTTGCACTCTCTATTATTTCTTTCTTTGTTTGAGAGGCTACTTGCAATATAGAAAGTTGCTCTTTTTTAGCATTTTCTATAAGTTTAGCCTGTTCTTGCTCTATTTGGTCTATTCTATTTTTTGCCTGTTCTGCTAAGTCCAAAGCCTTTGTAATTTCTTCATTTCTCTTGTCTACCATATTTGTAATAAGAGGAAAACCCCATTTTGATAGAATGAGAAAGACAATTCCAAAGATAAGAAGCATCCAAAAAAGAAGCCCAGAATCAGGTGTTACCAAAGATAAAAGCATAAGATTTTTTTATAATAGGATATCTAAAAGACAAACGATAATTGCAAATAGTGCTGCACCCTCAACCATCGCAGCTGCAATCAACATCGATGTTCTAATATTATTGGCAGATTCTGGCTGACGTGCAATAGCTTCCATTGCAGATTTACCAATTTTACCAATACCAAAAGCTGCAGCAATAGCAGCAATAGCAGCACCAAAAGCAGCAGCTACTTTTCCTAAACCTAAACCAGCAACTGCTGATTGTAATAATACTGTAAGAATCATAATTTTATTTTTTAAATTTTATTTTTAATGCTCCTCTACTCTTGATAGGCCAATAAATATTGCAGACAAAATTGTAAACACATAAGCCTGAATAAATGCAACCAATAACTCAAGAATATCCATAAATATACCAAAAAGAACAGATACTACACTCATTGAGCCTAATAAAACTGCCCCATATTTTACTACTATAAATATCACTGACACTATACCCAATACCAAAATATGCCCAGCCAGAATATTTGCAAAGAGCCTTAACATCAAAGAAATAGGCTTCATCAATGCCGAAAATATCTCAATAATCTGCATTATAGGTAAAGGAAATTTCAAAAACATTGGCACATCTGGCCATAGTAACTCCTTGTAATAATGCTTATTAGCAAAAAAGTTAATTGCAATGAAAGTACAAAAGGCTAAAACCAAGGTAATTGTGATATTGCCAGTCAAATTTGCTCCACCAGGAAAAATAGGTACTATACCCAACAAATTATTTATAAAAATAAAGAAAAATGCTGTACACAAATAGGGAGAATACCTATTATAATCCCTAGGAATATTCTCCTTTGCGATGTTATGTACCATCATTACGATAGGCTCTACAAAAGAAGCCAAACCCTTTGGCACATAGTCATAAGTCTTATATCTTCTTGCTACAGAAAGTACTATAAACAAAAGTAATAAGGCACTTATAAATAAAGATAAGACATTCTTTGTAATTGATATATCAAAAGGTTTAACCTGCTGTCCATCAATATCTTCGACAATCTTACCTTCATATTTACTCGACTTATCTGCGATATAAAATCCTTTATATGATTGATTATGAGCTAGATGTTTTGAAGAAAAAACATGCCAACCACTTTGTTTACTCCTAATTATTATAGGAAGATATATTGATATATGCTTGTGTCCTATATTTGTGATATGCCAAGAGTAGCTATCTCCAATATGTGCAAAAATCATATCAGCGATATCAATATCATATTCTTCTTGAGATATATCCTTGACCTGCTCTATTGAAATATTTACAGGTTTATCATTCTCTGCTTTAATAAAAAAGCAAGAAAACAATAACAATGCTAATATGATAAATCTATGTCTCAAAGCTCGATACAAATCTTTAAATCATTATTTTTCAGACGTGCAAAACCTGAATTAATATCAATACTTTCTTTCTGCCCCTCTATACTGTATACAATTTTTCCTTTTTTCAAAGAACTAATTATAGGTCTATGGTTGTAAAGAATCTCAAAAGCACCTGCAACTGCTGGTAGACTAACAAGATCTACCTTTTTATTCAAAATAGAATGCTCTGCTGATAATATTTCTAAATTGATTCTCTTATCCATAAACTATTTGTGAGAGTCTAATATATTCTCTCCTTTTTCTATCGCCTGTTCTATTGTTCCAACATTTAGGAATGCCTGTTCTGGAAGATGATCAAGTTCACCATTCAAAATCATATTAAAACCTTTGATAGTATCCTCAATATCAACCATTTCTCCTGCAACACCAGTGAACTGTTCAGCAACAAAGAAAGGCTGAGACAAGAATCTCTGTATTCTTCTTGCTCTATTAACAGTAAGTCTATCTTCCTCAGACAACTCTTCCATTCCCAAAATTGCAATAATATCTTGCAACTCCTTATT
>PDWI01008740.1_pt1 | contig 11846 bp, 11 predicted proteins | sample 1430891 | NCBI WGS metagenome assembly PDWI01 (sample SAMN01162508, study PRJNA174530) | Oral metagenome, whole genome shotgun sequencing project. | biome: Marine environment; feature: Marine mammal; material: Swab sample of the gingival sulcus; isolation source: swab sample of gingival sulcus...
GTATTTCTTAATTACTGACCCTACAGCATCTACTCCTAATATCTTAATATCTTTATTCTTTTCGTGTAAGTAACGACCTATCCCTGAGATTGTTCCACCTGTTCCACTTGCTACAACAACGTGAGTGACTTTTCCCTCGGTTTGCTCCCAAATTTCCTTACCTGTTGAATGATAGTGTGCATCAATATTTAAAGTATTAAAATATTGATTAACATATATAGAATTAGGAGTTTCTTCGTGCAAACGCTTAGCAGTTTCATAATATGAACGTGGGTCATCAGCTGGCACATTAGCAGGACATACGTGCACCTCTGCCCCTAAAGCTCTAAGTACATTTATCTTATCTGGTGATGATTTATCACTTACAGCTAATATACAACGATATCCTTTTACAAGGCAAATCATTGCAATACTAAATCCTGTATTTCCAGAAGTTGTTTCAACTATTGTGCTATTTTCGTTTAAAATACCACGGCGTTCTGCATCTTCAATAATATATAGTGCTGTACGATCTTTAGCAGAATGCCCCGGATTAAAACTTTCTAATTTAGCATAAAAATTACCTTTTAAGTTCTCTGTAACACGGTTTAATTTTACAATAGGTGTTTGCCCTATTAAATCTAATATTGAGTTTACTGGTTTATTATTTATCATCTATTTTATATTGAATAGAGAATTAAAAATGGAGAATATAATATTCTCCATTTTCAACTCTCAATTATCTTGAATAATTTGGTGCTTCTTTAGTTATAGTCACATCATGAGGGTGACTTTCATTGATACCACTTGCAGTAATCTCTACAAACTGACCTTTTTCTTTAAGGGTTTCAATATCTTTTGCGCCACAGTATCCCATACCTGCACGAAGCCCACCTACAAACTGATGTATAGTTTCATCTACCGTACCTTTATACGCCACTCGCCCAACAATTCCTTCAGGAACTAATTTCTTAATATCATCTTCTACATCTTGGAAGTAGCGATCTTTTGAACCTTTCTCCATAGCCTCAACAGAGCCCATACCACGATACGACTTAAACTTACGTCCTTCAAAGATAATAGTTTCTCCCGGACTTTCCTTAGTACCCGCTAAAAGTGAACCTAACATCACTGTATCAGCACCTCCTGCAATGGCTTTCGGAATATCCCCAGTATAACGAATACCTCCATCAGCAATTACAGGAACACCACTCCCCTTAATCGCCTTAGCAACCTCAACAACTGCCGATAACTGCGGATAACCAACACCTGCCACCACACGAGTCGTACAAATAGACCCAGGTCCTATACCTACTTTAATAGCATCAGCTCCTGCCTCTACTAAATATTTAGCAGCCTCTGCTGTAGCAATATTACCAACTACAACATCTAACTCAGGATATTTCCCTTTTACTGATTTCAATACCGACACCACTCCCTTAGTATGCCCATGAGCCGTATCAATAATCACTGCATCAACACCTGCTTTTACAAGGGCATCTGCTCTTTCCATCACATCTCCTGTTACACCTAAGGCTGCTGCTACTCTCAAACGACCATATTTATCCTTATTAGAAATAGGCTTCTGAGAAGTTTTTATAATATCTCTAAAAGTAATTAAACCTACTAATTTATAATTAGTATCAACTACTAATAACTTTTCTATCTTATTGTTTTGTAAGATAAGTTCTGCATCTTCCAAAGATGTACCCTCTTTTGCTGTTACTAAATTCTCAGAAGTCATTACCTCCGTAATAGGTCTTGCAAGATTTCTTTCAAAACGCAAATCACGATTTGTTACAATTCCTTTAAGTAAACCTTTATCATCAACCACTGGAATACCACCAATTCTATGCTCAGCCATTAGACCTTTAGCATCTCCTACCGTAGCACCTAATGATAAAGTAATAGGGTCAATAATCATACCACTCTCAGCACGTTTAACCTTACGAACTTCTTTGGCTTGCTCTTCAATGGTCATATTCTTGTGCAGTACTCCTATACCACCTTCACGAGCCATAGCAATAGCCATATCACTCTCTGTAACGGTATCCATCGCTGCCGAAATAATCGGAATGTTAATAGTAATATTTCTAGTAAATTTAGATTGAATGTTCACTTCTCTCGGAAGTACTTCTGAATAAGCAGGAACTAATAATACATCATCATATGTTAGCCCCTTCCCTACAAATTTAGTGTCGTTTGTTTGCATCGTAACCATATATTTTTGATTACGTGCAAATTTATAAAAATTATATTACATAAAATAAAAAATAATACTGAAAATATACTTTTTATCATACTAAACCTTTTAACACTACAAACCTATTACACAATATTTAAAAACACACCTTAATTTTAAAACTATTCAAAAAAACACTAAAACTATTAAATTATTCGTAATCTATACATCTTCAACTTTACACCTAAAAACAACATAGATTAAACGAAGGAAGAACGAAGATAAACCCCTATTTTGTCTTTTAAAAAGTATTTAATAACAAATAACTTAATTTTTAATAATTTTTCACTTACTTTTGCTTAAAGTAACTATCAATCAAAAAGCAATGTTTAATTCAATAGGAAATATCTTAAAACTAACAACTTTTGGCGAATCACACGGCACTACCATGGGGGGTATTATTGATGGATTTCCTGCTGGACTTAAAATAGATACAGATAAAATTCAACACGAATTAAACAGGCGTAAACCGGGACAGTCTAAAATTGTAACTCCACGTAAAGAAGATGATAAAGTAGAATTTCTATCAGGTATTTTTGAAGGGATAACCACCGGGATGCCTATTGCATTTCAAATAAAAAACAACAACCAACGCTCTAAGGATTACCAACATAACACAGACACTTACAGACCATCTCACGCCGATTTCACTTACGATAAAAAGTTCAATATCCGTGATTATAGAGGGGGCGGAAAATCATCAGCACGTGAAACTGCTAACTGGGTCGTTGCGGGGGCATTAGCCAAACAACTAATTAAAGACATTCAGATAACGGCCTACACCTCATCTATTGGAGACATTGAATTAAACACACCTTACCAAGAATTAGATTTTAGTTGTATAGAAAACACTCCTATACGTTGCCCTAATGGAGACATCGCCAAACTAATGATTGATAAAATTACAACTATCAAAAAACAAGGCGATACTATCGGAGGTACAATTACCTGCGTAGCCCAACATATGCCTATCGGTTTAGGAGAGCCTATTTTTCACAAATTACACGCCGAACTTGGTAAAGCTATGCTATCTATCAATGCTGTAAAAGGTTTTGAATTTGGTAGTGGTTTTGAAGGCACAAAATTAAGAGGTAGCCAACACAATGATATTTTTAACGAGAATGGTAGTACAAAGACCAACCATTCAGGAGGTATTCAAGGGGGTATCTCAAACGGAATGGATATTTACTTTCGTATAGCCTTTAAACCTGTGGCAACACTTATGCAAGAACAAGACACTATCAATTCCAAGGGCGAACTAACTAAAATACAAGGTAAAGGACGTCACGACCCTTGCGTAATACCAAGAGCAATCCCTATTGTTGAAGCACTAACAGCCTTTGTATTAGCAGATTTTTATTTAATAAACAAGTTAAGACATATATAATTAAAACACTACTGAAACTCCTATTCCATATTCTTCACCATTATAAAAAGGCATTACAATACCTTCTTTATCGGTTTGTTTTTCACCAAATAAGAGTTTATTAACAAAAGGATGAATTAAATAAGCTATTTTAGTACTCAATATGCCAACACCTGCTCCTGCTACAACATCACTAAACCAATGGCGATTATTGTACATTCTTAAAACACCTGTAATTGTAGCCAGAGCATAACCTCCTACACCATACCAAACTGATTTATCTTTATACTCTTGATATAAAAACTCTGCTCCCATAAAAGCAGTTGCTGTATGCCCCGAAGGAAAAGAATTACTAGTTGAATTATCAGGGCGTTTAATACTCGTTATACTTTTTGTAGCAAGAACAGTACTTGCCATAATTAAAGTTGCAGTTCCTAAAATAACTGTTCTATCTTTGAAATTATGTTTCCCCTCAACACCTAATAAATTCAAAGCATACACCGATCCAAAAGGAACATACTGATTATAATCATCAAACCTAAATTTAGAATGCCCATCACCATAAATCACATCCTTCACTTTATAATCAAACTCTTTAACGGAGTTACTCACCAAACTAACAGTCCATAACCAATCAAAACAGAAGGTACTATAAAAGGCTTATAATTAAAGGATGTATTGTATTGTGTACTATTATATTGTGAATTAACATTAAAAACAATTCCCAAACAAATAACTAACGTGATAAGTTTTTTCATTTTACTATTTTAATCAACTATAAAATTAACACCTATTTGAGCAGAAGTACTATGCGAATCAATCACATCACTAACGCCAAAAACATTACCTATTGTTCCATAAACATTCAATTTCCAAACATTTACAGAAGCCCCTAAACCGATATTACTATACGAAAAATCATCAATAGTATAGGTTGCTTTTAAACTTAAATGTTTAGAGAATTTACGTTGATAAAATACAGTATAAGCAAAATTAAGTCCCTTAGGTTGTACTATACTAAAAAGTTGTCCTCCTACGGTATTATCAAAAAACTCTTTATAAGTATTATCATGACACGTTTTACGATTTCTACTCCTACCAAAACTATAAGCATAATTAAGATAAGCCTTTAAAGGTCTTGTAATTGTATACGCTTCTTTATTATCACTACGTTCTATTTCTTCATTATATCCTCTTTCTAACTCACTCCAATAGTCTGCTATCTCAGTTTGATTTTTAAAATCAAACTCAACACCAGTAAAAGTATAACTTCCTTTAATCACCTTATTCTCATTATCCTTAGAATATCTAATATAACCAAAATCAAGAACACTACCAGTCAATTCACTCTGATCATCAATATGATATGTAAAACCTAAATCAAAACCTAAACCATAATTTCCTCCAAAGAAACTATGAGTTAAGGCTCTATTTGATGAAAACACATTTTGGTCATTAGCATCATAAAACCCTGAGGTTTTTAAAGCCACATCAACCCCTTTTAAACTATGAATATACTTACTATCAATCCCTATACTTGTTGTAAATGTTCCCAAGTTACGTAAAGAGGTAACATTCACTGCCCCTGAATATAATTTAATACGCCCTCCTACTGTCAATTTCTCATTTAACTTTCTTGATAAACCTATATGAAGTATCCCAACCATTTCTCCTTGCAAAGCCAAACTACCAAATTTAAAAGCCTTATTTATATACTTAGTATTACCCTCAGTCATCAAAACTGCCAATTCTTTTGGTAAAGTCGTAAAAACATCTGTTTCTATATAAAAACCTCCACTTAAATAGTCTCTATCATTAAGTTTATAACCAGCATTTAACACATCTATTTGCGAGTTAAAATACATATAATCATTATCATCTAACTTGCCTATAGCTTTTATAAATTTCTTATTAAACTCTTCACCTTTAAAGATACCTACAGCATCATTTCTAAACAAATCTGCCAAGGTAACTCCTGAAATATTATGATGAGCCGAAATTCCAGAAAGCAATGGCACTCCTATATGAAACTTATAATCAATTTCCATACCGGGATTTAACAACAAGCCTTGCGGAACTTTATCAAAACTATAAAGTATCTTCTTATGCTGGGCTACCGCAAATAGCCCTATAAACAATATTACAAGTGTTATAATCTTTTTCATACTAAATCTTCATATATACTATTGCAGATGATTTAAACTTTAAACCATCAGGAGAAGTAGCATTTAAAATACCACCACCTAACATTTTAACTTTAACATCCATATAACGTGCAGTAAAAAACTCATCCTCAGTAGTTAATAGAATTTCTACTGACTTCTTAAACTTATGACTCGCTTGCACATTCATTTTATCTAACTTATCAAATACAACATTACCTGAACCATCTAAAAACCTTAAACTAATCTCAAAATTACGACCTAAGCTATTATCTACCTCTATGTTAAATTGTATACGTTTAATCTGCTTTTGTAAATTTTCATTTTTAAGAACTTCAAAATTTGTAGACTTTGAAAAACTATCAACTACAACTCCCCTATTTACGAAGTCATTAGATTTTAGGTTAAAATTCATCAATGAAACCGCCATAGTAGGTTCAAAAACTAACTGCTTAGTTTGTTCCAAATCCATATCCTTAATACATGAACTCAACAATAAAGCACTACAAACGCTTAATATGTATAGTATATTTCTCATATAAAATCAAAAAAGTTTTTCAAAGATATTATTTTATTTTTATAACAAGACTATTCTTCTTTGGCAACTTTCAACATACCTTCATAAACAGACCCCCAACCTGACCATTCTTTTGTATAACCACTAATACTTTTATTATGAAAAATTGTTATAAACGTACCATTTACACCCTTTACTTGCTTCTTCAAATCACGTATTTTACCCAACGACTGCTTAGGGGTCAATTTCATATAATTTTTAAGGGTCGTATCCATTACTGCAAAAGGATAAATCTTTAATGGTGTTTGTATTTCAAAAAGAATATCATAAAAATAAAAAGGTGTACAAGTACTCGCACGAAAACCTGTATGTGTCGGATATCCCATTGAAAAATCATTCTCCACCTCTAAATCAATAAGGTTCTGATATGTTTTTGGTAAGTCCAAACGTAACATAAATTGGCGTGAATCCAACATCGGCATATGCGTAATCCCTTCCATACGTTCCTTTTCTCTCTTTAATAACACCTCATCATTCATCGTTTTATACGACGGAAACATACCTACTTTCGCATAATCAACCATATCTTTTAGCAACAATTCAAACTTGTTTAATGAACTAGAAATACTCGTATCAAACAAATTAGAACGATTTATCAAAAAGAAAAATATAGTCTTTGTCTTATACTTTTTTTGAAGATTAACAATTTTCTTAAACACATTATAAGGGTCTTTTTTAAGATTTAGTAGCACCATAAACCTATCGCCTATATTATAAAACCTTAGGTGTATTAAATCTTTCAACACATCTAACACTGTCTGAACCGGTCCCTTACCCTTATATATAAAAGGACTATTAACATTTATTGTTGATATAAACTTATACGTTCGCTTTCTTGTCTTAAACTCTGGAAAACGTTCTTTAAGCATTGACAATAAACGATATGCCCAAATATCAATCACGGGCTTTTCTAAAAAATGATAATGATATGCTAAACTATCACTAGCCTTAAAACGTTGGTGTTTATCCTTAATATGTGGTGCATATTCCTCATATCGTGATATTAAATAAAAACTCGCCGCAAAAATATCATAAGGCACCGAAGATTTCTGACCCATTAAAAAGAAACACGGAACACCTTCCCAATCAGACACCTTAACATTCATATAATGTACTCCTTGCTCAAATAGCAAATCATGACTTTTCACAAAAAACTCACTTCCCAAAGGTGTCTTTGCATATGACATCTTAGCATCATTATGAGCCACAAACTCCGATACTTTTGTTGTAAAATCAATATCTATATTAAGAATACGCGTAAATATATGCTTAAAAATATAACGTACTCTTGGAGTTATCTTGGGTGTATATATTAATATCATATTAATTAAGAATTAAAAGCAGAATTTCAAAAGTAATCTCAATCATAACCATCAAATACCTACTTCTTTTAAGCCACAAATATAACAAAGAATTTAAAACTATAATTGAAATAGTTGTAGTAAATCATTTTAATAAAAACGCAATAAAACCCCTTAAACATTAAAAAATCTATAAAACATCGCAAACAAAGAAAACTTATATAAAAAACGAACACTAAACGAAGGATAACACTAAATATAATTTTAAAAATTTAACAATAAAAAACATATCTTTTTAAGAATATGATAATCAAATAAAAATTCAACAATTCCTAATGATAATATTTTCTATTTTTTCTATATTTGTTTTTTGATTCCATTAATAATTACTTTTAACTATGAGAATAGAACACGACTTAAAACTAGGATTTAAAGATGTAATGTTTCGCCCGAAACGTTCTACATTAAAATCTCGTTCAGAGGTAGATTTAGAAAGAGAATTTACATTTTTACATACCCAAAAAACTTGGAAAGGTGTTCCAATTATCGCAGCAAATATGGATACTGTCGGAACTTTTGAGATGGCAACAGCTTTGGCAAAAGATAAAATCATCACCGCAGTACACAAACATTATTCCATAGAAGAATGGGATAACTTCTTAAAAGACAAAGATAAAGACTTTTTCAAATACATTGCTTTAAGTACAGGAACAGGTCAAGCAGATGAACAAAAGATTGACATCATCCTTAAAAAGCATACCGAAATAGACTTTATATGTATTGATGTCGCCAACGGATACTCTGAGCATTTCGCTAATTTTGTACGTAAAATTCGTAAAAAATATCCTAATAAAGTTATCATAGCAGGTAATGTTGTCACTGGTGAAATGGTAGAAGAACTTTTATTATCAGGTGCTGACATTATAAAAGTTGGTATAGGTCCAGGTTCTGTATGTACAACTCGTGTTAAAACTGGTGTTGGTTACCCTCAACTATCTGCAATTATTGAATGTGCTGATGCTGCTCATGGTTTAGGTGGACATATTATAGGAGATGGTGGTTGTAAAATACCAGGAGATGTTGCTAAAGCCTTTGGTGGTGGTGCTGACTTTGTGATGCTTGGAGGTATGCTTGCTGGGCACGATGAAAGTGGTGGTGATTTAATAGAGGAAGATGGCAAAAAATTTCGCTTATTCTACGGAATGAGTTCTAAAACCGCAATGGACAAACACGCAGGAGGTGTCGCTGAATACAGAGCCTCAGAAGGTAAAACCGTAAAAGTATCATATAAAGGAGCAGTAGCAGAAACTGTCAAAGATATTTTAGGTGGAGTTCGTTCAACTTGTACTTACATCGGTGCTTCTAAATTAAAAGAACTTTCAAAACGCACAACATTTATCAGAGTACAAGAACAACACAACCAAGTCTTTGGAGATTAGTCCTTTAACAATACAACCTTAATATAGAGGCGTAACATATTACGCCTCTATACTAATACATTTAGAAAAAGTTATACTACGAATTTATTTTATATTTAATAGGAATATCAATAATCTCAAAATTAAACACTACGAAAATTAGAATAGTAACTAAGTTAGCTTTTATAGAGGATTTCTCATAAAAAACCCTTTTGCGTTTTAAGGTACACAGAAAGTTAAAAGCGATTAATTTACTTTAATGAAGTACCCCAAAAACTTAAAAATAATATATATTATTTACGTTTAGTAAGTAAAGCTAATTGTTCTTTAAGTAGTTCTATTTGTTCATCTTTTGCCTTTAACAATTCTTTAAAGATTTCTTTATTTTCCTGATGTAAGTTATGAATTTCTTGAAAATTTTGATTTTGAGAATAATCACTAAAAGACTGATTATAAATAGTTTGCTTATTCAAATCTAAAAGTTCTATAATATCAACATCTAAGATTTTAGATATATTAGATAATCTATCTACCGTTATTTGTGTAGAATCATTTTCAATTTTAGCGTAAGAAGGCTGACTTATCTTTAATTCATGAGCCATATATTCTTGACTATACCCTTTTAACTCTCTATGCTTTTTGATATTTTTACTAAGTACATTATTCATAATTCATAACATTTATTACGCAAATATATTATTTTATTCTTAAAAATTATAAAATTATTTATTGTAATTATAAATTATTCTTAAATGTGATAGGTTATAAAGTTATAATATAGGAATTTTGCCACGTATTAATTATAATAACACTGAACATTGAAAAGGTTATTAGTTTTATTTGTATTAAGTATTACTACTATCAATTGTGATGATGATAAAAAAATAAACTTACCTAACAGTATTGTAAATAATAGTTATCACAAATATTTTGATAGTAAAGAATCTAAATTAGCTTCTGGTGGAATAGCTGGTGATAGAATAAAGTCAATGGATATGACTTATTATTTTATAAACCCTCAGAAATTTAGAGTGGAAGGATATGTTGAAACTTTCTCAGATAGCAATAATATAGAAATTTATGGTATTTATGAATATAATCCTAAAACTGGAAAAATAACATTAAAATATAATCAAAGTTATATGGGAATTAATACTGATATAGGTTATATAACTGAATATGAATTAGTAATAAATCCAATAATAGAATATAGATTTAAAAAAGTAAATAAATAAAAATTAAAAACAATGAGAAAATTAATTATTACTACTGCTGTTGCTATTTTAGCAACTTTCACAGCAAATGCACAAAAATTAGAAAACATCAAATTTAGTGTGAATGCTGGTATGAACATTTCTTCAATTAAAGCAAGTGCTGATGCTACAATTCCTAACGTAGGAGATGCTCATGCTGGTTTTACAACTGAAAACAAAATAGGATATTTTATTGGTGGTACTGCTCAATTACCTCTTAACTTGTTAAATAATAAACTTTATGGAGAAGTAGGTCTTAATTATTCAAACGTAGGTGCTACACTTTTGATGGATAGTAAATTAAATCTGAACTTTTTAACTTTACCTATATTGGCTAAATATGAAATTACCTCTAATATATTTGTAAAAGGAGGACTTTCTTTTAGTTATTTATTATCTGCAAATGTTAAAGTAGGAAGCAAAACAATGAAAACAATCAGTGATGGACAAAGAACTAATAGTATGACCCAAGATGCTACACTTGACAATGCTATGTTTGAAGTTAGTTTACCATTAGGTGCTGAATACCATTTCTCAAACGGAGTATTTGTAAATGTTAATTATATTATTGGTTTTGGTATGAGTGGTACTAATGAAAATGTTTTAAACAGTTTACCTGCTGAATATAGAAATAATGAATTAGAAAGAGCTAATTTAAAAATAGGATTAGCTAACAAAATATTACAATTAGGCGTAGGATATAAATTCTAAATCTAAAATATTTTTAATTAGACGTAAAAGGGAGAGAACTATTTTAGTTACTCTCCTTTTTTGCTTTAATGTAATACTAATTATTGAAATAATTGAGCAACTGTTTTCATTGGTAAAAACATTTTAGCACTATTAGGTAATTTTATAAAACCATATCTTGTATAAAACTGTTCTGCCTTAAAATCAATTGGGTCAGTAATTACAGCAAAAGAACCTATAGTTTTAGAAACTTCAAAAGATCTTTTTAAAGCATCTATTAAAAGTAATCTTCCAATACCTTGACTTTGAAATTTAGTATCTACCGCTAATCTCCCAAGTAATACAGTTGGAATATTTGTATACGATTTAGGCAACTTTTTCTGTATTTCAGAAGGAATATCTATTAGAGGAATACTACTATTTGATAATGTATAATAGCCTTTTATAATCTTAGTAGAATCATCACTAATAACAAAACATACAGATAATTTTCGCTTAATATCTTGTTTTGCTTGTTTGTGAATATAAGTATCTAACAAATCCTGCCCACAACAAAAAATAGATTTTTTATGTTGTGAATTTAACTTTTGTGATAAAAAATCTCTCACTTTAAAGCTTTTTTAAACTCCTCTGTTGCTCTTAATAATTTATCATTAGGGCTAACCTCCCCTAAAATAGCATCAAAAAAGATTTCTGCATCTTTTTTAGAGGCTATTATTTTTTCATTTTCCTTTATAATTTCTTGTGCTTTTTGATTTACGGTCATTATCACAAAATCAGTGAGATTTCTATATCCACCAAGCATTGCAGCTCGTTCAAAAAGATTTTTTTGTTCCTCTGGAAGACGAGTATCAAATC
>PDWI01008741.1_pt1 | contig 11845 bp, 6 predicted proteins | sample 1430891 | NCBI WGS metagenome assembly PDWI01 (sample SAMN01162508, study PRJNA174530) | Oral metagenome, whole genome shotgun sequencing project. | biome: Marine environment; feature: Marine mammal; material: Swab sample of the gingival sulcus; isolation source: swab sample of gingival sulcus...
AACTATCTTCTGGTCAGTAAAATGGCTTTCCCCAAGACAAGAGAAGTTTGCGCCCTTCGCAATCAGCACCATCTTGATGATTTTCATGGTGCAAGACAGCCCAAAAAGGAGTTCACCAAATATCGCAATTTGTCGCTATGGGAGTATGGAGCCGGGCAGTTATCCTGGAATCCTGTGCTGCGAGTCTGGAAATTCCTTAAACATTTACGAATACGGCTCAATGAGTAATGAAAAATTGAAAAAAACAGTATTGACCAAAAATTATGATCTGGCAACTTGCGGTATCTTTCGGGTGATACGTCTTGCGTCTTTTGCCCGGATTATTCCGGTAGGGAATTTTTCAGGAGGACCAGGGGGACGTTGCCTGCTGGTGCTTTTTGTGCTGCATAAATTTGGAGGCCCTCTTTATTGGTTGAATGCACGTTATGGTGATAAATTACGCAGTGTGAAGAATTGTTTTAAAAAGGGATGATAGTTCTCAGCTTTTTCGTATTTTCAGGGTACTTCCCGGTTTAAGCAGGTTTGATTTTAATTTGTTCCATTTTTTTATCTCTGCCATTGAAATATTGAATTTTCGGGAAATTATCCATAAGGAGTCACCGTCCTTTACGTTATAATATATTGCGGTGTTACCCTTAGACTGTTTTTCGTAAGGAATCTTCTTTTTTGCAACGGTAATGGTTGCTGGTAATACGGTTCTTTCCTGTATCTGATATTTTTGTTTGGTTTTGGTGGCGATAAGATGTTTTGCCGGGGAAGCCGTTTTGAGCATTTTCTGCCCCTTACTATCAATAAAAAGAGCGAGTTGCTGTCCTGCCCGTATTTTTTTGGCACTGCGCAGTCCGTTCCATCTGACAATCAGATTTATCGGTACATGGTAGTGTTTGGCAATGGCCCCAAGCGTATCTCCCCGTTTGACCTTATGCAGGATTAGATTACCATCTTTTGCCAGCGCTGCTTTTGATGCTCCTTTGGGCAGAAGCTTATAGATGATTGTTCTATATGGAATGCGTAAGGTTGTTCCGGGAGTCAGTATTCCCGTTTGTAGATGGTTTATTTTTACCAGAGTGGGAGTATTAATATTGTATTTCCTGCATATTTTTCTGAGAGTATCGTGTTTCCCAACTCTATGGGTTTTATATGCTGTGGATACAACAGAAAGCAGCCGCTTCATATTGTTTTCAGCAATTGTTTTTTTCCCTTTTGGGATTCTGACTGTATAATGCTTCTGGTTGGGAGGAGTTGTTCTTCGTATTAATTCGGGGTTAAGCTGAACAATTGTTTTCTCTTTGCAATCCGTAATAAATGCAACAGCTTTCAATGCCAGAGATGGTCCGACCCGCAGGGTGTCAAATTGTAGTGGGCTGTCGATATCAGGTGTAAAACCAAACTTCTGCGGGTCTCTGGCAATGATTATGGTTGCCAGGAGTTTCGGAATATAGCGTATGGTTTCCATGCGAAGATGTTTTTTTGCCGCCAGATCCCAAAAATTATCAACCTTGTATTTTTTCATTCCTGATCTGATTTTTCCCTGTCCTGCATTATAGGCGGCAACAGCGAGGTACCAGTCGCCGAAATCAGCATAGAGATCTTTCAGGTAATGTATTGCTGCCTTGGTCGATTTTTCAACACTGCAACGTTCATCAATATAGCGGTTGATTTTCAGTCTATAGTCTTTGCCTGTCCCCGCCATAAACTGCCAAAGTCCGGTGGCTCTGGCATGAGATCGGGCGCGGGGATTAAACCCGCTTTCCACCAGAGGCAGATAGGCAAGCTCTTTTGGCATGCCGTTTTCGGCAAGTTTTTCTTCGATCATATTGATATAGCGCCCGGAGCGTTTAAGAAAGCGAGAAAAGGATCGCCGCTGTTTTCCCTGAAAAAGGGTAATATAGGTCTCAACCTGTTTGTTGATAACAATGGGGAATTGGGAGAGAGAATTTTGCGGCTCTGTTCCTTGCAAGTTTTTGGTTGCGGGATTTTGCCATGCACCACTTTGGTTTAGTGCATCAAGTTCTTGCTGTATTTCACTGGCAGATTCTGCTTCCTCCATAAATGATATCTCATCTGCCGGGGGTAATGCTGTGTGTTGTTCGACAAAAGAGCCTCCCTCCTGTTCGTTTATATCACCGGAGTGGTGGTGGACGCAACCTGTACCAAGAAGAAGAGAGATAACAACGAATGTTGATATATATTGCTGTATGGAGGAGAGTCGCATTATTCTGTTTGATGTTTTATGGGAGTGTGTAAAGAATCTGGATCACATATATTGAGTTATGGTGGTAAAACTGGTAGATTCCCTATTTTTTATATGTCTGGGGGAGACCTGTCTGCGCTGTAAAAACATGATTTCCTGTAACTGGTAGAAGCCATGCCAAAATCTCAACGCACTGTAACTAAAACAAAAAATTATAAAAAATCAAGGAATATGCCGAATAGTCTGGTGTTTTTCTCTTTTTTTTGTTGTTGATATGATAAAAAGAATTGCTCTCAAATTACTGTTATTTTTCTTTTTGCTTGTTATTGCTGTAGGGGTTGGCGGAGGCCTATGGCTGTATCAGCAGATTGTAAAGGAGCCGGGAGAAGAGATAAAACTCTCGTATATTCAAGGGATTCTGGGGAGAGAGAGTCAGGTCTTCTACCGGGATGGGAAGACTCCTCTGGGAGTATTTTTTGATACTGCCCATCGGCAGTATATCTCTTTTACTGAAATCCCGGAAAATTTCGTTAATGCGCTTGTTGCCTCGGAAGATAGTCGTTTTTTTCACCATTACGGCTTTGATGTGCAAAGTATTGTTCGCGCAACAATAAAAAATCTTAAAGCGGGGCGGGTTGTGCAGGGAGGCAGTACACTGACACAGCAAACGGCAAAAAACCTTTTCAAGAGAAAGGACCGCTCCTTTGAAGCCAAGTTTAAAGAGTTATTGATGGCTCTAAAGCTCGAATACTACTATAGCAAGGAGCAGATTTTTGAATTTTATGCCAATCAGTTTTATGTAAGCGGCAATGGTGTGGGGCTGGGAGTTGCTGCCCGTTACTATTTTGACAAGACTCCAGCCCAGCTCTCTCTCGTGGAATGTGCCTTTATTGCTGGTAGTGTTAATCGGCCAAACTATTACAATCCTTTCCGCAAGAAAACAGAAAAAGGGAAAAAACGTGCCGTTGAACGGGCACAGATCCGGCTTGGATATGTACTGAAAGAGATGCGAAAACTCGGTATGATAGACGAGGAGACCTACGAAAAAGCGCAAAACACTCCGATCACCTTCAAGCAGGGGAAAGTGGGCTACTCCTTTGACTATGTGATGGAGATGGTAAAGGAGGCCGTTTCCTCAGATGATGTTCTTGCTGCTCTTGCCCGCCATGATATTGATAATATCGCCACTTCAGGGGTGCGCATTATTACCAATATTGATCAGTTGTTGCAGAGAAAAACGCTGGCAGTATTACGGTATCGTCTGGGAATAACCGATGTTATGCTACGGGGCTATGAGCGGGCGGAGGTGCAACAGGAGCTTGCCGCCCTGGAGCATGGCAAGGGGGGGAAGCTTGCAAAAGATGTCTTTTCCCTTGGCACAATAAAGGCGGTTTCACATAACAATCAGGGTGTACGCATTGATGTCCAGCTTGATGGCAAGGCAGGAGAAGGCTATATAACGGCAAAGGGCTTGCAGGAGATTGTTTCTGCCTGGGTAAAATATAAAAAGCGCAGCCGCTATGCCGAGCCAGGCAAGGGCGACATTGCCCGTTTTCTTAAAGAGCTGCAACAGGGAGACCGCATCTGGGCGCAGGTAATTGGTACTCCCGGATCAACTGCACAGAATGCTGAGCATAATGGAGAAGGTGGAGAAGGGCGGCCTCCTGTTGAGTTACGTCTGGCTCGTTATCCGCAATTGCAGGGTGGCGCAGTGGTTGTACAGCAGGGGAAGATCAGGGCGGTGGCAGGAGGTACGGAAAACCGTTTTTTTAACCGGGCAATAGATGCCAGGCGCACAATGGGTTCTGCGTTTAAACCCCTTGTCTATGCTGCGGCGATTCAGCTTGGCTGGAACAGCGCCGACCTGCTGTATAATGCGCGGTCTCCCTACGATTATCAGAAGCAAATCTATTTCCCCAGACCGGATCATCATAATCCAAATACTTGGGTGTCAATGAACTGGGCGGGAGTGCGTTCGGAGAATCTGGCGACAATCTGGTTGTTGTCAAGACTTTGTGACAAGCTGACGCCCTTGCAGTTTAAAGAGGTTGCACAACAGGTTGGTCTTGCACCCCAGCAACAAGGAGAGGATATTGAGTCCTATACCCTCTATAGCAAACGCCTGCGCGATGAGGTGGGGGTGGTGATGACAACATCCCGTTTGCGGGAGGCCGCCTACCATATGGCTCTCTCTTCACTTGAGGCCGATTTTCTCTTTGCCGGTCTTGAAGGAGAGTTTAATCGCTTTATCAATCTCCCCTATGGTGCGCGTTTTCTTCGCTATGAGGAAGAGATTGACAATGAGCTGGAGGAAGAAGAGTCTGAACGCAAGCGTAAAGAACTCGCTGAGCGTAAGGAGATGTTGCAAAAGAGTTTTCTTAAGCTGGAAGAGATCTACCCCTTGTTTTTTCAGGCAAAACGGGAGGTGACAGAGGCGCTGGAGACGCATTCTTTTTTTGGCTCTCCTCAGCCTGTGCTGATTCCTGTATACAAGGATCTTGCTGATGGTTCATTTCATTTCCGTCCCTTCCACCACTCTGGTGATGATATTCCCGGCATGATTCCGTTCTCTGGCAAAGTTCTTGTCGAGTATCTGCAAGCGATGGATGAAGCGGCGCAGCGCAAGTTCTGGGAGAATATCTATCTTAACGGTATTGTTAGTGTTCGTGCCTTTGTTATGGTACAGAATCAGGCAAGAAAAGAGTATGCAAAGCTGCTTTCCCGCAGGCCGTATGAATTTGATATTCTCCAGCACGTTGAAGAGTTCCGTATTGCTGTTGGTTTACACTATATGGTACAGCTTTGCCAGAAAATGGGGATACAGAGCGAACTGGCGCCGGTACTCTCTTTTCCACTTGGTTCCAATGTGGTAACGCCTTTTGAGCTTACCCGGGCCTATGAATCTCTGGTTACTGGTTCGTTGACAACCTTTGGCTCTACAGAAGAGTCCGTGCAGGATAGGGATGATGCCGGGTTGCTGGCGGTTATTGACCGTATTGAATCTGCGGAAGGAGAAATTCTCTACACCCCACAGGCGAAAACATCGTTGATTATTGATGAGAAAAGCCGCCTGGAGACAAACTCCATTCTTGAGAATGTTGTCCGTTTTGGCACTGGCCGCTATGCGCACCAGCATGTGCGTTTTCGTAGCAGGGATGAGGATGGGAAAGAGCTGAATTCTTTTGTTACCCTGCTTGGCAAGACAGGAACGGCCAATAACTACACCAATAGTTCATTTTTTGGCTTTGTACCTGTTGCTGCTGGCAGTGGTACTGCGATGACCCTGCGTAAGGGGTATGCCATCGGTGTTTATTGCGGTTATGATGATAATCGACCGATGAAAAATGGTCGACTTCATATTAGCGGGTCAAGTGGCGCCCTGCCCATCTGGTCGGGCATTGCAGACACCATTATCAATCAGGAGAAACTGGTTGTCCCTTTTGCGCATACAAAGGGCGCATCTCTGTCGTATTTTCTGGAGGATAACTTTGTGCCGGATGAGATCTATCTGGAGGTGGATCGGGAGGAGGGAGGGCTTCCTCTCTGGCGAGCCAATCAGAATGTTGCCGGGATTCGTACCCTGGGCAGAATAAACAGAATGGGTTTTTTTGTCCCTGAACGGCATTTTACCCCGTTCTGGAGCTGGACAAAAAAAGATTTGCCGGAGGGAGGAAACCTTGAATAGGTTTTCTTTCACCTTTTGCTGCTTGCTGTTATGGTTCAATAAAGCCTCTTAATAAATATCGGTATACTTTCAGTATCCACAGGAGGAATCAACTATGAAAAATAAGGAACTCATCCAGCAACGTTTAGTCGAACAAGGGGTGCCGAAAGAGCTGGCAAAGTGTAATTGTAACTTTCTCTCAAAGTTGATTTTTTTGGAGGAAAAGCCGTTGGTTTTTCAATCTCCATATAAGATGTTTTTCAAACAGGCGCTCGTTTCTGGAATAGTTTGGGGAATTCTTATGTGGATTATGTTTTGGCATTCCGTTCCAGAAAACTGGGTAGTTCAGGTCCTTTCTTCGCTATTTTTTGGATGTTTTATGGGAGGCTTCCTTTCCTGCCGCATAGTTAAACATCGAAAGAAATTGGGCAATGTCAGTTGGGAAAAATGGTGCAGCATACACTGTGAGTCAGTACCATAACGGCTTGTTCAGGAGGAATTTACAACGCATGGTATTTACTCTGTTGATTTTAGTGTTCATAATGGTGTGCTGTGGTAATTAGTATGGGAAATAGGCTTTCTTGAATCATTTTTTTGTTATTTAGCTGTCTGTGGTATGTTTTTTTTCTGTGTCTGGCAGGAAGAGAAAAAGATGGTTGAGAGGAATCTGTGAAAAAATTATTATAGAGACGCTTGATGCGATTGTGGTCTGCTCGGGTTGCTGAATAATAGCCCCTTTCTGTATCGAATTGGGTGGTTATCTGCGTTTCTTAACTATTATTTATTTTTGAAGAAGAGGCATAGGGCATGAAAAAAATATTCTCGGGTTCAGTGCTTTTCCTTGTTGCTGCGGGACTCAATGGTTGTTTTGCTCCGCAAAAATCTGTGCAGTCGCCACCACCATCGCCGACCCAGGTTCTTACCGTACAGCGTCCACCAGTGGGCATGGTGAAACGACCACAGGCTGGAGTAGTGGTGGAAGAGCCTTTAGTCCTTGCACCACCGGAGGTGGAAGAAGTTACGAAAAATGTTGATCCCTCCTACCCCTCCTTGCGTTATGTGAATGAGCGTATTCTTGCCTATGGCAGAAAACTTGCGCGCTGGAAGGAGCTTGATAAGGAGACCGCCGGAATGGAACTCCCGCGTAAGGAGGTGGAGAAGAGTGTGCGTTGTTTCCGTGAGGTGCAGGCAATGCTTGATTCCTATAATGCTGTTCGTGACAAGATGATCCATGTGAAAAAGCTTGATGAGCGGACATTGGCAATATCAACGGCGGAGATCTTTGCCCTGCAACGTGATGATGCTGCCTTTCTGGAAGGTGAATGTGCCGAATTTCTCAGGGATACTGTTCCGGGGAGCCTTGGCTGGGGTAATGATAGCGCAGATGTCGATCTGGATAAGCTGGAAAAACTGATTGCCCGCAATTTTGCAGCAGAACAGTATGAAGAGGTGGTGCAGGCCTGGGTACATATTCCGGTTGACCAGCGCAGCCGGGTATCAATACGGGCACGGATAAATTATGGTAATGCGTTGATGTATCTCCATCAGGAGGAGAAGGCCGCCGATGTTTACCGGCAAGTGGTGGAAGAGATGGCAGAATCCAGTGAACAGGCACTGGATTTGATCTCCCTGCGTCGGGTATTGGCAGACCTTTACACTGCCGCAGGGAATTATCGTGCTGCGGGTGAGCAGTATGAAAAGATCTCGGGAGATTATCAGAATCTGGGCAGACTGGAAGAGTGGGCGAAATTGCAGTTATCAATTCTTGACCGGGCGGCGACTGGTAGTCCCGAACTTTCTGAATATTCATCGCTGCTGCGAAATTTCCTTGGCTTTATTCCCAGAAAAGATGGCTATAATGTTGTTTGGGAGGCCGACCAGTTTCTTACCGATTACCCATACTCTCCGGTAACCTCTAATGTCGATTTTATCAAGAAGGTTTCAGAGGAGATGGCAAATAAGTGGTTTGATGCCGAGATCGGAGAGGTTGACCGTCTTGCCGGATTGCAAAAATTTGTTCAGGCCGAGGAGTATTTGAACACCATCCCAACAGATATTATCTCTCCAGAAAAGCAGTTTCAGCTCAAGGAGAAAAAGGAGGAGCTGCAACTTGCCTCGGCAGTATCCAAGGAGACAGAAAAACTCGAAGAGTTACAGGCATTGCAGCATCGCTGGAATGAGGCCATGCTGCTTGCCCGCGATGGACATTATGATGAAGCGTTGGCTGTTTTTTACGAGCTGGAAGAGACAGAGTATCAAGAGAAGGCTGCGGCGCAGATAAAGAAACTGATCTCTGAGGCGGCAAATACAAAGCGGCGGGAGGCGGCACGGTTGTACAGACGCTATACCAAAACCAGCGATATGCAAACGCAAAAGCAGTTGTTGCTTGATGCGCGTAACGTGTTAAAAGGTATTTTGGAAAAGTATCCCGATATAGAGATTCGTTCAAAAGTAGAAGCTAATCTTTTGCGGGTGGAGGAAGAGATCAGGACGCTTGATCCGCAACTTTTATATGGGCAGCAGGAGAGTAATGGCTCCAGTATGGATGACGGGGTTGATGCGACTTTCCAGCTGCGGCCGAAAGCTCCGGCAGTACCGCAAATGGAAGCAGAAGACTTGATTATGGAAGAACAGGAGCCATAAGAAAAAGGGAGTGGAAAAAGGAGTAAATGATGAAAAAGTCTGTGCTTGTTTTTTTGGCGGAAGGCTTTGAGACGATTGAAGCGCTGGCGGTAGTTGATATCTTTCGCCGCGCAGAGATTGAGGTGGTTACTGCTGCTGTGGGAGAAAAACAGCAGGTTGTCTCTGCCCATGGTATTTCCGTGCTGGCAGATCGGCTGCTTGAGGAGTGCCTGGCACAGGAATGGGATCTGCTGGTGCTGCCAGGAGGTGTCGCTGGCTCGGAGAATCTGGCCAACTCTTCGCAGGTGGTAGAGATGGTGCATCAGCAGGCAAAAAGCGGTCGGCTATATGCGGCAATCTGCGCTGCCCCGGCAGTTGTTCTGGAAAGGCATGGGCTTCTTGCTGACAGAAAGGCTACCTGTCATCCTGGTTTTATTGCTGCTCTTGCCGGGGAAAAGAGAGAGGAGAGGGGCGTTGTTGTTGATCGGAACTGTATTACCGGCCGGGGTGCAGGCTATTCCGTCCCCTTTGCTCTGGAACTATTGGAGCAGTTGGCAGGAGACGAAATACGGAAAAAAGTGGAGGCGGGGTTGGCGCTTGGTTGAAATTTTTTATTGTCAATTTGTTTTCCTTCCCTATCCCGAATATTTCATCAGTTATTCGGGTGGTTGGGCAGTTTTTCAAACGTTCTTTTTGCCGATCGCAAGGTGTTTTTCATCAGCATGGCGATTGTCATCGGGCCAACACCTCCAGGAACCGGGGTTATCTTTCCGGCAATTTCCCTTGCTGCGGCAAAATCCACATCTCCCTTGAGGATTGCCTTGCCGGTGGCTTTGTTGATTCCCACCCGGTTTACCCCCACATCAATCACTGTTGCTCCCGGTTTTATCCATTGCGGTTTCACCAGATCGGGAACACCTGCGGCAACGATTAAAATATCTGCCCTTTGGCAATGAGCGGCAAGATCTTTGGTGCGGGTGTGAACAATGGTAACGGTGGCGTTGGCACCTTCTCCTTTTTGTGCCATCATTATCGCAATGGGCTTGCCAACAATATTGGAGCGTCCAACCACTACCACTTCTGCACCGCTGGTTATGGTGCCAGAGCGGATAATCATCTCCTGAATACCTGCCGGAGTGCAGGGCGGAAAAAGAACAGCATCGTCGCCAATCATCAGCCTGCCGACATTGACAGGATGAAAGCCGTCAACATCCTTATCGGGGCTGATGGCTGTCAGCACCTTTTTTTCATCAATATGTTCTGGCAGGGGCAGTTGTACCAAAATACCGTGAATGGCGGGATCGTTGTTATAATTATCAATAATGGACAGTAGTTCACGCTCGGAGATTTCTTTCGGCTGATTGTCCTGCACCTCATGGAATCCGCACTCCAGTGCCGTTTTTACCTTCAGGGTAACATAGCTTATTGAAGCGGGATTTTTGCCAACAAGTATGGTTGCCAGTCCGGGAACCTTGCCTGTTTTCTTCTTGAGTTCTGCCACTTCCTTTTTTATTTCGGCGAGAATTGTTTTACGAATCTCGGTGCCGCTGATAATTTCTGCACTCATTGTTTTCCTTGCACAATAAGAAGATATAAAAAGGGGGATTTATATAACCAAATTAAAAAACACCTTCCACCTTGCCCGTTTCTGTATTGACATCTATCCGCCGAAAGGCGGGATTGGAACCGGTACCCGGCATAAGGCTGATGTCGCCGGAGACAGGCACAATAAAGCCTGCCCCCCGGTAGGTGAGTATCTCCCTGATTTTCAGTGTCCAGCCTTCCGGGACCCCTTTTAGAGCGGGATTATCAGAGAGGGAGAGGTGTGTCTTTACCATACACATGCCAAGTTTGCTTAGCTCCGGGTCCTGCTCAATTCTGTCAAGGCTTGCGCTTGCCTGCGGTGAATAGTCGACACCTTGTGCGCCATAGACCTCTTTGGCGATAAGCTCGATGCGCTGTTTTATTGGCATATCAAGCTCATAGAGATATTTGAAGTCAGTCTTCTCCTCGCAGGCATCAATGACCATCTGCGCAAACTCTGTTGCTCCCTCTCCTCCCTTTTCCCAATGGCGGGAGAGGGCAACACGAGCACCTTCTGCTTCGCAGAGTTCTCTTGTTTTGGCAATTTCTGCATCGGTATCGTTATGGAAGGCATTGATACAGACAACCGGACTGATACCCGCCTTGCGTACATTTCTGATATGGTGAATCAGGTTGGCGCAGCCCTTTTCCACCCATGCCACATTTTCTGTTGCATACTCTTCTGGCATCGGTTTTCCCGGCACTGGCACCGGGGCGCCGCCATGACATTTCAACGCCCTGATGGTGGCGACGATAACCGCACAGTCGGGGGTAAGCCCGGAGAAGCGGCATTTGAGATTCCAGAATTTCTCAAAACCAATATCGGCACCAAAGCCCGATTCTGTAATATGATAATCGGCAAGTTTCAACCCCACCTTGTCGGCAATAATCGAGCTTTGACCAATGGCAATATTGGCAAATGGCCCGGCATGTACAAGTACTGGCTGGCCTTCAAGAGTCTGCATCAGTGAGGGATTCAGGGCGTCCACCATCCAGGCGGTCATCGCTCCGGCAACCTCCAGGTCTTCGGTAGTAACAGGCTTTCCCTGCCTGGTGTAGGCGACCACAATTCTGCCCATCCGTTTACGCAGATCGGCCAGATCAGTGGCAACTGCCAGAATTGCCATTACCTCTGAGGCAACGGCGATACTGAATTTGGATTTCATCATAAAACCATCCCGTTTGCCGCCTTCACTATCGATGCCGATAATGATATTGCGCAGCGACTGGCAGGCAAAATCCATAACCCAGCCCATTTCTACATTGGTAGGGTCGATATTTAGCCGTTTCATGCCAGAGAGCCGCTCCAGCTGTTCATCGGTATAGTTGCGCTCGTGCTGCATACGAGAGGTTAGAGCCACCATTGCCAGATTGTGGGCGTTCATGATGGCATTGATATCTCCTGTAAAACCAAGAGAAAAGGGGGTAAGAGGGATGCACTGGGCAAGACCGCCGCCAGCGGCAGAACCCTTGATGTTCATGGTTGGCCCCCCGGATGGCTGACGGATGGCGGCACTCACCTTTTTGCCAAGTTTTCCAAGCCCTTGAACCAGCCCCATGGTGGAGGTCGATTTCCCTTCTCCTAAAGGGGTGGGGGTTATGGCGGTAACATCAATATACTTTCCATTGGGCTTGTCTTTTAGCCTTGAAAGCACCTTGCGATAATCAATTTTACCAATATAATGCCCGTGGGGCAGGAGTTCTTCTCTGGTGAGTCCCAGCGTTTCTCCGATCTCATAGATGGTGCGCATATTTTTTTCGGCATCCTGCGCAATTTCCCA
>PDWI01008742.1_pt1 | contig 11845 bp, 4 predicted proteins | sample 1430891 | NCBI WGS metagenome assembly PDWI01 (sample SAMN01162508, study PRJNA174530) | Oral metagenome, whole genome shotgun sequencing project. | biome: Marine environment; feature: Marine mammal; material: Swab sample of the gingival sulcus; isolation source: swab sample of gingival sulcus...
TACATTTAATTTAGGTATTTCTATATAGGCGATTGCTTCTTTATATACTCTTTCCTTTTCTGCTTTTAGCCTTTCTGCTTCAGCAATTTTTTGGTTTTGCTCTGCTGCTTTTACTTTTTTGGCATCAACTGCCTGTTCTGCTCTTCTTTGCTCCTTTTCATCTGTGACACTTAATAAATCAACTGTTACTTTGTCCTTTTCTTTAGTGGTGGTATCTAGCTTATTTTTAGCTTGTAAAAATATTTCTTTTTGCTCTCTAATTTCAGTTTTTCTAGCATCGATTCTTTTTTCGGCATTTATGTAATAGAAAATAGACGCACATAATAATACAGCGCCTATAATCATAAAAAAGTTAGATAATTTAACAGGGGAACTTGCTTCCCCTGTTCTATTAAATAAATTAATGTCTTCTACTTTTCTTTTTCTCATAAATTCTAAACCTAAACCCTACTAGGAACATCAATAATGATAAAGTAAGTCCTATCATTAAGTAATGAATTGGGCTTAAACCATCCCCTGTATCAGGTAGTTTTTTGAGATCAGCTTGTTTAGTAACATTAGCTTCAGGAGCTATTTCATCTGGTATAAATTCCCAAACACCAGTGATTTTACCATCTTTGTCAATTATAGTATGTGAATCTTTATCAAAGGCCTTAAACACCCACTTACCACCTGCAACTTTAATTTCAAGTACTTCAGGATAAACTGCATCTACCTTGTCACCTGCTATTAGATTTAAAACCATTTCACTGGCTAAATCTTTTATTTCTTGCGGTAATTCTCTATTAGGATCACTACTTACAAACTCCGTTTCAACCTTGTAAGTAGGAGTTCCCTCTGGCAAGAATAGCCACTTACCAAAGAAGTTTTCATTTTTGCCTTTTACTGTTATATTTGTCTTATCAAAACCTCTAAATATCCATTTTCCATCAGCAACCTCTACAACAGTCTGTTCAGGTTTTACAACTGTAACAACATCACCATTTTTTAAGCCCTTGTACTCTTTAGTAGGCATATTTTTTATTTCATCTGGTAAAGGTTTACTATCAGCACTGATATATTTTATTCCTACTACATAAGATGAAGCAGAACCAGCTGTTGAGTCTTCAGTCGAAACTGACGGCACATAGCCTGCAAAACCGCCACCTGACGATGAACCACCACCGCCGCCACCTGATGATGAGCTGCTACTACCCTTAGAATGTTTAGTATTACTGTTTTTTACTGTAGGTTGGTAAGTAGCTGTGCCTTTCACACCATATTTAGTATCTATGATTTCTACCGTTACTGGCTTTGGTATACCAACATAATCTTCAGCAGGAGTAAAAGTAACTTTACCATCAGCATCAATTCCATAGCTACCAGCTAATTTGTCTGCATTGTCTTTATCATAAGCTGGTACTTTAACCACTCTCTTACCGTCTTTATCTAGTAGTCGAACTTCTCCTGTTGCTTTTTTACCATTATCTTTACCATTATCATAAGTAAATTTTGGGGTAACTGTTTGCTTTTCGTTTTTGTTACCAGTGGTTTTAGTTTCATCACCACTGACAAGCACAGTTTTTACCTTCGGAGCATAGATTCCTATTATTTTAGAGCCAGCGTATTTTAATTCTACTTCTACTGGGGTCGGTTTACCCACAAAGCTGTCTTCTGGGCTAAACTTAATTTGTTTTTTACCATCTTTTTCAACTATGCTATAAGTTCCCTCACCAGCTATTTTAACTTTACCATTACTATCAGCACCTTTAAGTTTAAGCTTATCATCTTCTTCAACGCCATCTTTTACATCAGTTGTTACATCACTACCACCTACAATTATGGTAACATCTTCAAAGACATCTTCAGCAGGTATAAATTGGTCTACTCCCTGCACATCTTCGCTACGTTTTGTTACGCCAAGTGGTTTTAAAGGTATAACCTTAGGATAATACTTTGCTGTTGCTTTTGTGCCATTTTGATCTTCAATAGTAATTTCCTCTGGATTAGGTGAACCAGTGTAATCATCTTTTGGCGTAAATTGAACCTTGTATTTACCATCTTCTTTAACAATTTGATAAGTTCCTTGAGTAGTTTTTTTACTTGTTTTATTATTATCAAATTTTAAAGTACTTTTATCAAAATTAACTTTTTCATTTTTATATTGACCCGCTTCAAAATACTTATCTTCTTCACCACTCGGGAATAAGTCTTCTTCCTGCGTTTTTCCTTGCACACCCACGGTTTTGACAGTTTTACCAATTGGCGTTACTGGCATCACAGTAGGAAGGTAGATTGAAGAAACAATTTCTGATGCACCATCTTTTACAGTAATTTTGATGCCATTTGCCACACCTGTAAAGCTTTTCTTAGGTTGAAACTTAATAGCTGTAACTTTGTTATTTACTATGGTTACAGTATAAGTTCCTTCATTATCTTTTACGGTATGAACATTGCCAGTATTAGTAATAGTTGCCGCACTACTGCTGCTACTCACTACTAGCTTTTCAGTACCAGAAAACGTATAGTCATTGTGAGGCGGAGCTTTTTTAACAAATTTAGGCAATTTTGCATCAGCTACATTTTGTTCATCACCCTGCTTAGCTGTAGTATTAACATCATCTACTATAACCTTTGTTGCCAAAATTGTATGAGTATAAGTACTTTCAGCTTTTGTGCCATTAATATCATAAGATTTTATAGTAACAGATGGTAATTTACCAGCATCATCTGCACCTAATGCTGAATTAGTTGGATCAAAAGTAACTTCTCCTGTAGAAGTATTTAAAACATACTTACCAGCATATTTAGTTCCTAGCTTTACTTTTTTAACATTAGGTTCTGATGAATCTGTAGGATCAACTAAAACAAACTTCTTATTGTCATCAATTGGTACATCAGCATGTCCCGCTGTTGCTACTATTGTTACCTTTCTTGTTTGATCTTTAGCTCCCTGACTAACTCTAGTAACACCACTTGGTTTAACAGCTGTAATACTTGGAGCATATTCTACTTCATTAGATTCTGTACCATTTTGATCTTTTATTTTAAACTTCAAGGGTTTAACCTTTCCACTAAAATTTTTATTTGGTACAAAGTCGATTTTTAAATCTTTACCTGCAAGTGCTGTCTGCCCTGTATTATTTTCGGTAATTTCCTTAGTGATAATATACTTTCCAATTACAGTATCAGAATCATCATAAGCATTGATGAACTTTACATTACCATAATTATCTTCTATTCTTGAAGCTGCGATATCAAGATCAGCTTTTGCTAAATCTTTTAGCTTTTTATCACCATTCACGCCATCGTTATAATGTATATCTGCCAAGTTAACTTCTTTAGCACCACTAGCAAAGTCAATCCTACCTGTTTGTTTATTACCTTGTACATCACTACTTGCTGAGCCAACTCCAACTGGTGTTACTGCGGTTACTACAGGCTTATAAACAGCATCCATTGTTTTTTTACCATCTATTTTAACTATATCATTTTTATTTTTTGTTTCATCCAGAGTATTATGCCATGCTGTAGAATTATTATTTTTATCCCACGCCCTAACAGCTACGCCTTTAGCTTTACCTGTAAAACTTGACTTAGGCTCAAACTTAATTTTAACACCAGCTCCATTGACATTATCAACCTTGTTGCCAGCAGCATCAACCACTGTATACTTATTACCATCAGAATCAGTATACTCTGCTAAGGTGTTATTCGGGTTATCTGGGTCGACTATTCTAATACTTTTATCCGACATCTCATTTGCAACAGTAGAATCTGTAGCTAACTTACCATGAGCCTTAAAAACAATCTTAGGACTGGTTTGGCTTTGACCTTGAAAACCAACCGTTTCAGCTAAGAATCCACTAGGCGAATGTACTACAGGAATTAAAAAGTCCTCTACTTCACCAGAATAGGCAGCTCCTATTGGTAATAAAACGTCTTCCTTTTCTCTAGCTATTCTAACTCTCATTCCAATATGGTCAACGGTATTAGCTAGCTGCTTAATATTATTAAGAGTAAGGCTAACATCACTAAGACTATTACCATTTAAATTAATAATATCTGTACATTCGTTTTTACTTTTTTCATTATTTTTATAATTATCGCCATCGTAAGTAAATGAATAATCAAAACTTGTACTATTATCATAGTCTAAAAAGCCTCTTACAAAAGAACCTTCAGTATTAGAATTATTGTTTGCCTTAATATTAATTGTATAAGAGCCTTTTGATGATATTAAAGCTGGGTATTTGCCATCATTATTATCGCCCATCAGTTGCGCTTCGCCTTCATCTTTTTTATCAATAATATCATCTGTCAGCCAATCTTCTGCAGCTAAATCTCTTGCTTTATTATGAACTTCATAATCTGCCTTTACTTTCCCTAAATACGGCTGATTACCATTTGCTATAGTATGACTGGCTGTTCCATAATCGATATCACTATTAACCTTACCTTCTGGAGCATCACCCTCATCAAGTTCAACTACACCCATAGCAAAGGTTTGTTTACCACCAGCACAAATATAGGCAGAAACTTTTTTAGGCGCTCTTGTCATCAGGATATATGTGCCATATTTTTTACTTATTTTATTTGTAACAGGTCCAAAAAATGATGTACCAAGTCCACCATTTACGCCATCTTTATTTATAAAGTATTCAGCTGTATCATCACACATAATATAGCCATCACCCTTATTCATCTGACTTGCTTTATAAGGAACAGGCGGATTATTTCTTAATGCAGAACCACTTCCATTTGGATATACAGTGTCATCACTTACTTTACCTGCTGAGCTTCCTACGTTATTAACATTGGCTAACAGTTCCCAAGGAGAACCATCAGTATAAAAGCCGACAAATTCATTATCCCCTGATTCTTCAGTATCAGCAAAAATTATATTAGGTTGGGTTGATTCACCATGACTAACAGCACTTACCTCAAAGGTAACACCAACATTTGATTGTTGATTTTTACTTTTAAAATGAGCCATGGCTGAAGAATCTGTGAAAATACCACACCTTGCTAGGTTAGCCCACTGCTCACCATTAGACTCACCAAAAGTTGTCAACATAACATATTCAGAGGTATTCATTCCACTAACTGTATACTTAGAATTTTTTGCGTTTGGGTCATAAAAATATTTGCTCTTTAGAGTAGCTAAAGCCTCATCTTTTGTACTTGAATTATTATACTGTGCTTTTAAGTCTGCATTTTTGGGGTCATCTAATATCCTATCTCGATACACTTCACTGGCTGTATAAGGCTGTAAGGCACTGACTTTAAAAGTTATTACATAGTCATCAAAGTTTCCGTTTTCAGCATAAGGACTAAATTCGAACCTGTAGCCTTTTTTAAGAATTAAATTACTTGTATTACTTATTTTTTTACCTTTTTCATTAAATACTTTGGTATGCGTTTTATCATTAAAGTCTATCCAGTGTATTTCTTTATTGAGCCTTTCTTTTTGCTTGTAAGTAAGATAAGGACTATCCAAAGGTAAACCCTTATTTTTACGTTCTGTGATAGCCGACTTAGTTCCCGTACCTGACTTAGTTCCTGTGTCTGCCTCAGTATTAAAACTAATTGGATACATAGTAAATACAATTAGCAACGATAATAGAATTATCAATCCTTTTTTTAGCCTTTGTTTCATAGCCTATTACCTCCCGATATAACAGTGTATCTAATATCAAAATCTTATATAAAATGTTCAGAATCAAAACTCTTCTGTTATACAATCGGTAATTTAAAGAAAAACTTTAGGCTTTTTAGCCTATTTTATTTATTTTTTTCATTTGGTAACAAAAAATGGCGAGATGACCGCCATTTTTTATTTTACTGTCTTTTTGTCTATTAGCCAAATACGCCTTTTTCTTTGAGTTCCTCAATTTTTGCTTTACTATAACCTAGCTTTTCAACAATACTTTCTGTATCTACACCTAAATGCTTACCAGCATGATGATAAACTGGCTTAGTTTTAGAAAAATGAATTGGCATAGCATATTGTTTAACTTTTTTTCCCTCAACATCTATTGTAGTAACAAGTTCTCTTTGCTTTGTATTTTCATCATCTATTAAAACTTCTTGTAAATTAAGAACGGGCTCAACACATATATCCATAGGATCAAAAATCGCCATCCATTCTTGCCTAGTCTTAGTCTTAATAATTTTTCTAGCTTCCTCTTTTTTCTCTTCTATACCTTTTGGAAAAGCACCCTCAGCTATCCACTCTTCTTTGCCAATACCTGTGCAAAAACCCTGCCAAAACTTCGGTTCCAAAGAACCAACACTCAGATATTCACCATCGCTAGTTTCGTAGAAATCATAGAATGAACCACCATTTAATAAACCAGATTCTCTACTTGGCATCTGACCATTAACTAAAAATCCTGCACCATCCATTGTATTTAATGAAAGCAGACCATCAAGCATTGATACATCTATTCTCTGACCTTCACCAGTATTGTGTCTGTGTTCAACAGAAGCTAGTATGCCAATTATACTATGGAAAGAACCTATTGCTAAGTCACCCACTTGAGTGCCTAAAAGAGAAGGCCCAGTAGACTTTCTACCTGAATGTGACATCACACCACTTAAAGATAAAAAGTTAATATCGTGACCACCTCTTGCACTGTATTTACCTGTTTGACCATAGCCAGTAAGTGAGCAATAAATTAAAGAAGGGCATATTTTTTTAAGTTCTTCATAGCCTAAACCAAGCCTATCCATAACCCCTGCTCTAAATTGTTCTAGAATTATATCATAACCTTCTTCAACAATTAGTTTTTTTACTATTTCTATACTTTCTGGCTTTTTTAAATCCAAAAACATGGTGTCCTTATTTCTATTTAACCAAGCTTGGTTAGCACTTATCTTAGTACCTTCTATGCGAGGTTCCATATTTAAAACTAAATCACTTCTATTTTTATCACTAATCTTAATAACATCTGCCCCCATGTCAGCCAGCATTAAGCTAGCATAAGGACCAGGTAAAAGTGTTGAAAAATCTAAAATTTTTAAATTTTTTAGTGCCATTTTAGCCTCCTTATTTAGAAAATTTGTTGAGCTCTCTCGACTGCACTACGTTCCGCTCGAGATGACACACTCTTGTCATTTCGACCAAGGGCGAAGCCATAGTGGAGAAATCTCGCTGTATATAATATACTACAATTTAATTTTTTCACCATCCTTGATAATTAATTCTAATCCCTCATAGCTGATATAATCACTGTAAGAACCACCGTATAATTTAGCATTTTTACCCATAAAACCATAAATTACTGCGTTAACAGCTCCTGTTACGCCTGAACCACAGTAAAAGATAACTTCATCATAATCTTTTAACGGAGCATAGATTTCTTTTAGTTCTGCTTCTGACTTTAAAAAACCATCTTCTCTAAAAACATTTTTCCAAAACATATTAATTGCACCTGGTATTCTACCTGCTATTTTGTCAATTGGTTCTTCAATACCATTATATCTTTCCGGTGTTCTAGAATCTACCAAGCACACCTTAGCTTTGTCTTTATTAGCAAGTACATAGTCGATATCTACTAAGATATCAAGATTATCTTTAGTAGTAAGTTTAGCTGGCTTAGTAGCTGGCACTTCTTTATCAACCGCCATACCTGCCGCTACTAAAGCAGGAAAACCACCATTTACTATATAAGAATCTTTACCTAATAATTTAAGCATAAAATGTAGTCTTGATGAAGATGGAAATTCTGCATCATCATAAATAATCAGCATCACATCATCAGAAACGCCCAATTTTTCAACTGTTTTTCTAAATTCTGCCATATCTGGAAGTGGGTGTCTACCCCCATGTTCGCCTAGTTCACCCATCATATCTATATCCAAATCCACATAAACTGCACCTTTTATGTGTGATTCGTTATATCTTTTTCTACCATCTTCTGGCTCCGCTAATTTAAACCTACAATCCAAAAGTAATGCCTCTGGATGTTCCTTTACAAAGTTAGCATTTACATAAGTCATATTAACCTCCTATTTTGTGTTAGTTATAAACTTAACTATATTTTACTCCATCCCAGTTGTAAAAACAAGCCTAGAAATTTAAAATAAGCTGGAATTTTCATCTAAATTATTAATTTTCTAATGTTTTGTGCCGATAAAAGATATTAGGGTGTAAACAATTTTATTTTGGGAGATTTTATATGAAATTATTTTTAGCAATGCAGGGTTTTTCTATTAATTACTTAAGCATTTTACTATTGGCGGTTATCTTTGTGCTTTTCATAGTAATACTTATTCTAACTAATCAAATAAAAAAGAAAAGTAAAATAAATACTTTTAATGATTATAGTTCAGATGTTTTGAACATATCAAGCGACTTTGCGAAGGGCAAATTTTCTTTTGAAGCACAGAAAAATTCTTCGGCTAAAGATGGTTGCGAAGTCAATTTAAACAAGGCGGCAAAGGAAATATACAGGAGTATAGAAGAACTAAGCGAGATTATCTTGGAATTATCTCAAAAGAATTTTCAAGTTAAAACAGATAGAAATTTGACGGGCGATTTTAAAGAATTAGAATACGTCATGAAAGATTTAATTATTATGTTTAGTTCATCACTAAGAAACTTAATAAATGTATCTGAAGGCATCTCAAATGAAATTTCAAGTATTAATAAAAATAGTAATGGTTTATCTGATGATGCAAAAAAACAAGCTGATGAAGTTTCTTCATTAAATAACTATATTTCTAATCTCTCTCAAAACGTTAAAGACCTTGCCAATACTATAGATATTATTAAATCAAATATCAACCAGTCATCAGAATTTGTAAACAACGGGCAGGATAGAATGCATAAGCTTATACAATCTATGGAGGAAGTATCAAGTCAATCAGAACGTGCTATGTCAATTATAACAACAATAGAAGATATTTCTTCCCAGACCAACTTACTTGCTCTAAACGCAAGTATCGAAGCAGCTAGAGCGGGTGAGGCTGGCAAAGGCTTTGCAGTAGTTGCTGAAGAAGTTAAAAAATTAGCTGAAGTCAGCCAAGAAGCCGTAAGTGACATCAACAACATAATTTCTGAAATTGTCAGTTCAATTAAAGAAGCTCAAACTACCCTAGGCTATACAGAAAAGGCTTTCTTAGATATATCTAATAATTCTAAGGAAATAATGGAAGAAAGCAACCTAATGCAAAGTAAATTTGCCAATACGAGCGGTCAAATTATCGATATAGAAATGGGTATATCTCAAATTTCTGTGATGGCAGATAATAATGCCGAAGCTTCTACTGAAATTTCTGCTAATACAAGTAAAATAGCTGAACAAATTGATGAACTGAATAACATCATTCACGACTTTAATTTGCCTGAAATCAGTAATTCAGCTTATGTATTCACGAAAGACTTAGAAACCAATAATGAACTTATAGATAGCGAACACAAACATTTAATAGACCTTATAAATAATGCTCTTGAAGCAATAAATAAGGGTAAAGGCAAAGAGGTTCTTTTGGAAACTGTTACCGAACTTGACGCATACGTTAAAACCCACTTTGCCCACGAGGAAGAATTGCAGAAAAAATATAATTATCCGCATTATGAACAACACAAAAAATGGCATACTTACTATATAAATGAAATTGAAAAGATGATGCAAGTTTTCTTAGATGGTGGCGAAACCGATGTCTTAGTTGACCAGCTTAACAAAAAAGCTGGTGAAGTTGTTACCCACATTAGAACAATGGATAGAAAGTTAGCAGAATATATAAGAGAGAACTACGGCGTTGAGGTTGAAGTATAAAAAAGTAGCATCAGAAAGGAAAATGTCAATATGAATGAAAATCTGAGAAAATTTGAAGAGCAATTAGAAGTTTTCAACAATCAAATAAAAACCGTAAAAAATTTTATAACAAAAAATGGAGAAATAAAATCAAGAATTGAAACAGAGAAACTTGAAGGAAAGTGGTTAGAAACAGCTAATGACCTAAACTCTATCTTAGATTATTCTTCAAAGCATCTTGACGAAATAATTTCAGTTATTAATAACGTTGCAATGGGTAATCTAAATGAAAAAATGAGATTAAAAATTGACAAGTTTGAGTTTAAAGGTAATTTTCTATATCTTGCAGAAACAATCAATACCATGGTCGACCAATTATCGCAATTTGCTTCTGAGGTTACCAGGGTTGCTAAAGAAGTTGGTACCGATGGAATACTTGGAGGGCAAGCTAAAGTTGAAGGCGTTTCTGGAACTTGGTTAGATCTTACTAACAACGTTAACGCAATGGCTGACGCTCTTACTGGTCAGGTTAGAAATATTGCAAATGTTACTACTGCTGTTGCACAAGGTGACTTATCACAAAGGATTACAGTTGATGCTAAAGGTGAAGTATTAGAACTTAAAGATACTATAAACACTATGGTTGACCAATTATCACAATTTGCTTCCGAAGTTACTAGAGTTGCTAAAGAGGTTGGTACTTACGGCTTACTTGGCGGACAAGCAGAAGTTGAGGGCGTTTCTGGAACTTGGCTAAACTTAACAAATAATGTTAACAGCATGGCAAATTCGCTGACTGCTCAGGTTAGAAACATTGCTGATGTTACGACAGCGGTTGCTAAAGGTGATTTATCTCAGAAAATTACAGTTGATGCTAAGGGTGAGGTTTTAGAACTCAAAAGAACAATAAATACTATGGTTGACCAGCTATCACAATTTGCTTCTGAGGTTACTAGGGTTGCTAAAGAAGTTGGTACTGATGGTTTGCTGGGCGTTCAAGCTAAAGTTGATGGGGTTTCTGGCACTTGGTTAGACTTAACTAATAATATAAATGCTATGAGTAAAAGTCTTGAAAAAGTAGATGTTGAAAATAAATCTCAGAACTGGATAAAAGATGGTATTTCTGCTCTGAGTAAAGAAATTCTACAAAAAGATAATCTATCAGAACAAACCAACATTGCAATCAACCATTTATCAAGATATATAAATGCAGGAATGGGTGTTTTATACTTGTATAATTCAACGGATGAAACTCTTAAATTAGATGCCTCATTCGCTTATACTGAAAGTAAAGAACTTTCCAAAGAATTTAGACTTTGCGAAGGCATTGTAGGACAAGTTGCCTGCGACAAAAAACCTATTCTTCTAAGTTCTGCATCAGATGCTCTTTTAATCAAAACCGCAACAACCGAATACAAACATTTAAACACCTATACTTCACCACTTGTATTTGAAGATAAATTAGTTGGCGTAGCTGAGTTAGCATCATACCATCCTTTCACTCAACTTCAAATTGAATATATTGAATCTGCCCTATCTGTTTTAGCTGGTTCCTTCTACATTTCCTTACAAGTAAGAGATAAAGAGAGATTACAACATATTTCTATAACTGATGCTTTAACAGGAACATACAATAGGGGCTATTTTGATGAAATCATGCCACAAATTATCAATAGTAAAAAGCGAAGTGATTCTCTTGTTTCATTCGCTATATTAGATATAGACTATTTTAAAAACTTTAATGATACTTATGGACATCATATGGGTGACGAAGTTTTAAAACAGGTGGCTAAAGTTCTTAAAAACAATGCCCTCCGAGATGATGATTTATGTTTTAGAGTAGGTGGTGAAGAGTTTGCAATGATATTTAGCGCTAATGATGAAAATAAGGCATATGACTATATGTTTAAAATTAAAGAGCAAGTCGAAAACTTAATTATAAAAAACGATAAAAATGAAATCCTCAATAAAGTTACCATCTCTATTGGTTTAACTTGTAAAAGAGCAAGCGAAATTAGCGATATAAAAACACTATATAAACAAACTGACGAATTACTTTATAAAGCAAAAGAAGGCGGCAGAAATATGGTTGTAAAAAATGA
>PDWI01008744.1_pt1 | contig 11844 bp, 10 predicted proteins | sample 1430891 | NCBI WGS metagenome assembly PDWI01 (sample SAMN01162508, study PRJNA174530) | Oral metagenome, whole genome shotgun sequencing project. | biome: Marine environment; feature: Marine mammal; material: Swab sample of the gingival sulcus; isolation source: swab sample of gingival sulcus...
ACACCACTGGAGAAACACCTAGGATATACACACCTCGAAGAAATCGCGCAGCTACGAAACGCAGCATAACCGCGTCCACGAAACCGGGAACACTCCAGACTGCCAACCGCCCATGGGTGCGCCACGAGATCGCCCACGCCTGGGCCAACCACAAGCCGCTCGTCGGTATCCGAATCCATGGGCTGGCCGACCGCAATGGCAACACCGACTCATACGGAGAGAACCCGTTCAGCAAGGTCTCGCTCAAGGGCGGCGGTACCGTCGACGCCTACGTGCCCGACTACAGCCCCAGCGGATCGAACAGCCAGGTCGTCTATGCAGACATCAAAGCGAACATCACTACCTGGGTCAACCGTGCCTACAAGCGATCCTGACTGCGCCTTCTGCGACATCGTCCAGAGAGACGACCCCGATGCCCGCGAGGTCTATCGCAACCAGCATGTTGTCGCCTTCTTCCCCCACAACCCAGCGACCCTCGGACACACACTGGTTATCCCTCGCATCCACGTTCCCGACATCTGGACGCTCGACCGAGGCACTGCAGAGCAGCTCGCTGGCGCAACAACCCGGCTCGCCGCAGCGGTCAAACGTGCAGTCAATCCGGACGGGCTCAATGTCATCCAGTCCAACGGCAGTGCGGCGAGCCAGACCGTCTTCCACCTGCACATTCATCTCGTGCCTCGCTGGGAAGACGACCCCATCGGACACATCTGGCCGCCCGAAAGCAACTACAGCGAGAAGGAGAAGGACGACGCGTGGGAAGCGCTGAGAGTCGAGTGTTGGAAGGCGAGCAACAGTTGAGCACTTCGAGCACACCCTCTGAAGAAGATCGGCGGAAGCACCTCGACTTCATCCAGGCAGTCGTCACTCGCATGTCCGCTGCGTCATCAAACGCGAAGGGGTGGCTGCTGCCAGTTGCGACGGCCACCTATGGGTTCGCGCTGATCCAACACTCCCGGGCGGTTACTCTGCTCGGACTCGCCGCGGTCGTGCTCTTCATGTTCCTCGACGCCAACTACTTGCGACAAGAACGCGCCTACCGGCGCCTGTACGACACAGTTGCACGGGGCACGCGGGCCGTCCCGCAGTTCTCACTCGACCCATCCGAAGCGGACGATCCGATACCCGCGTCGGCCGGATGGCGTGAGCGAGTCAAGACTGCTGTTGGCCGATGGGTCCCGACCTGGAGCGTTTGGTCTTCATGGTCGATTCTGCCCTTCTACGGCGCGCTCTTGCTCATAGGAGTCGGCATCTATATCGGCGCCGTCCTCTTCTAGCAGCTGCGGCCCAACCGGGGCCGACCGTGTACCTCGTCGGTAACGAGCGCGGAGAGGAACCGACGATGGCCAGCCTGAGTGATGTCGCGAGCGACGAGCGCACCGCGAGGATGGTGTTGTCCATGCTCGTCGAGCCCAATGACCCGGTGACAGGACGCATCTTGTCCAGGCTCGGAGCAATCGAGACGCTTCGGCTCGCTGAGCACGACGGTGCAGTGGTGGGCCTGAGCCCCGTGGACGCGCAGGTCTGTCGCGACCACCTCAGCGTGCCAAGCGCAAGGGAACTGACCGCGCGTATCGACCAGATGCAGCAGTCGAGCGTTCGAGCGCTCATCCCAGGCGATAGCGACTGGCCCACCGCCCTCGACGATCTCGGTGACGTCGCCCCCTACGTGCTGTGGACTCGCGGCGCGTCATCCTTCCTCTCCCGCCCGATGAGCGATCTCGTCACGATCACCGGTGCCCGGGCATGCACCTCCTACGGCGAATACGTTACTCGGGAGCTGGCCAGTTCTGTTGCCGCCGACGAACGAGTAGTGGTTGCGGGAGGTGCCTACGGGATCGAAGGCGCGTCGCACCAGGCCGCGCTCGCGGCAGGTGGCGACACGATCGCCATCCTCGCCAACGGAGTCGATCGTCCATGCCCTGTCGGCCACCGCGACCTAGTCGATCGCGTCGCTGATGTCGGCCTTCTCATTGGCGAGGTTCCGCCCGGCACCGTTCCAACCCGACACCGGGTCATTGCCCGCGCCCGACTGATGGCTGCTCTGTCCTCCGCGTCGGTAATCATCGAGGCGGGGGCGCGATCAGGCTCACTGCTTGTTGCCCAGCGAGCCGCGGAACTCGGCCGACGTGTCGGAGCTGTCCCCGGACCAGTCACGAGCGCCGTAAGCGTGGGACCGCATCGTTTGCTGCGCGATGGCATCGCGTCCTTGGTTGCGGATACTTCGGACCTTGCCGGTTTGGTGGGGCAAGGCCAGACGCAACGACAGCGACTCGACCTGGGGCATGTCCGCCCGGCCTCGCCTGCCCCGACGCGCGCTGTAGCGCGCCGGTCGGTACTGGACGTCTGGTACTTGAACTCAGCGAGAGCTTCGAGTGAGCTCATGCAGCGGCACATCCTCGGAGAGTTCCTGTGGCAGTTTCCGCTGCGCTCGGTGCTCATGGGCACGAGCCTTCACGAGGAGAACGACACTCACGGGGCCGATGGCCACCATCTTGAGAGCGTCCTAGATGCAGACCAGCACGACGACGTGGAGCCATCCTGGGCCGCCGTTCTCGATGAGGGTGGTGCACCAAAAGGCGATGGCCAGGTATGGGCAGGCGAGCAGCATGGCTGGCATGCCTCACTTCAGTCCCTTCCTGGTGCGGATCAGGTCAAGCACGATGTTGCTCGGCATGTATCGACGCAGGAAGTAGTGGACCTCGGCGCTGGCTATCCAGAGTAGACGGATCATAACGGGCTCCTCTCAACACGCGAGTCGCTTTTGAGGCGGTGCGTGGAGATTGACCCGAAGGTTTGCCGCGAGCGACCCAAAGGTGAGGAGAAAACCGCATCACTCTCAAGGCTACGCCGCAGCCCCGACATTGGGAAGGGTCAGATGCTGCGTCCAGGTCGAGGCCGGTTGCGCCTGACGGTTTGGAGACCGCCCTCCGCCGCACGACTTTCATCAGAGACCACCTGACGGACCTTGTCGAGCGCGGCGCGCGCCCTCGCGGCGTCGATCTTTTGTGAAGCGGACTCGGGCGGGGCGCCGAGGGGTGTGTGGTCGGTGATGCGGTAGCGGTCGCGGTATGCGGCGACCACGCGTGCGGCCTTGCGCCAGGCTGTGGTCGGTTGTTGGTCGGAGTGCGGTGTCCCGAGTGCCTTCGCCCACGGTGCACCCTCGGCTAGGGCGGTGTCGAGGACGGCGTCGGCGCGGGCTTCGATCAGCGCTTCTCGTTCGTCGAGGGCCGCTCGCATGTTGGTGTCGATGACTCCGTGTGCCTTTGGGATGAGGCTGGCGATGAGTCGCGGTGGCGTGCGAGTCCGGCCTGATCCTGCGGGTCGTTCGGTCGCACGCTCAACGCGGTAGTGGAGGAGGGCGGCGATGTCGTCGGTGTCGCTGAATCCGCGTGCGGTGACGAGGCGCGGCAGGAGCGTATCGGTGTTGTGGTGGTTGGCTTCGGCTCGGCGGAGTTCAGCTGTGAGCGGGCCGAATGCTTCGGATTGGATGGCGCGGTCGGCTTGTTCGGTGGTGAGTCCGGAGGTGCGGAGGAGGGTGGCCCAGCGGTCGTATCGGGGTTGTCGCCGGGGTGTGGCTGGGGGTGGTCGTCGGCGCGGTCGAGGCTCACGTAGGCGTGGTTGGAGTGCCGGCCGCGGGTCATCGCGACGTAGAAGGTCTCCCTGGTCGAGGTCGGCTCGACCAGCACGTGCGCGGTGTCGGTGGTGATGCCTTGGGCACGGTAGGCGGTGACCGCGTACCCGAGGTCGACGTGTTCGGCAACGTAGGCGGATGGGAGGAGGACGCTGCCGCCGAACCGGCGGCCACGCCTGCGAGCCTTGATGGTGCCGTTCCTGCGGACGGTGGTGCTGGTCCCGTGGTCGCGTGCGATGGTGATGGTCCCGTCGTCGTCGACGGCGGTGATGGTCCAGATGTCGCCGTTGCGTACCCAGTCCCGCCCACTGGCTGTGCGGAGTCTGCGGTTGTTGAGACGGGTGATCACCGTGTCGCCGATTCCGGCGATGGTGCCGTCGTTCAGTGCGACCTCGCGGCTGGGGGTGAGGGTGCCGTCGAGGATCAAGTCGGCTCGGGCACGGGTATTCAGGGCGGCCACGTCTTCGCGGGTTTCGACGATCAGCACCGAGACGAAACCTTGGTCGCGGTCGGCCCGCCACGCGGTGTAAGCGGCGTCGGCGACCATCGCGACGATGGCTTCCCGGTCCTGCATGGTGGCGAACCACCAGCTTATTGTCTGCCGGGATGCCTCGGCCATGAGATTCCAGCGCCGCCAGGTCCAACGCTTCTCACCGACCACCTCAACGACCGAACGCCCAATCTCGCCGACCACATCAAGCGGCGCATCGTCCGCGCGCAGCAAGATCGGCTTGTCGTTGTCGGTGACCTGGCGTGCCCATGTCTTCGCATCTTGACCGAAGGTGTTGGTTGCGCGGGTTCGCCACTTGACGGTGAGGTCAGCCAAGGACCGGACTTACTCCTCAGGCCTCGTGGCCAGCGTCGCCTGGGCTCGGAGGTTTGTGATGGCTTCCGGTGTCGGGCGTCGTCCGTTCGCTGCGACGCACTCAGCGATGAGACGGTCAGTCTCAGCGTCGATGTGATGGGCACGGGTCGAGAACTCGGCGATCAGTTCCTCGGGCACGCCGGTGATGGCCCATGTCGGGTTGTGGTCGCGGTCCATCTTTCGAGCTTCCCGGGAGACGCCGAAGGCGCGGGTCATGTGGTCGGCGAACACTGCCTCGTGCAGTTCGGACAGGGCGACGACGGCGGCGTGCATCGGGCGTCCGTCCAAGCTGCGCCATCTGCCGTCCAGGACTGTCTTGGCCTTGTTGCTGATCACCACATGCGTGTTAAGGTGAGGGTCGCCAGCGCGGGAGTCGAAATGATCGAACGCGGTCGCGATCAGCCCGGTGACATTGACCTGTGCCACCGTGCTGTTCCCGGCGGTGGGACCCGTCCGGGTGGCCGCAAACTCACGTTCCATGAACGCAACCACCTCCGAGACCGCCCGATGATGCGCCTCCCCGATGAGTGCTTGGACCCCGGCAACGACAACACTGATGCGGACTTCGGGATCGAGAATGTGAAGTCGAAGCCCGCCACCGCACGCCGTGTGCTCCGGGCGGTCTCCTCGGCCACGATCTGCGCGACGGTCTCGCTCTTGGCGCCAGGCGTCGTCGTTGGTTCGAGATCGGCGATCCGCGCCTCGATCCGCTCGTCCCGGTTCTTGTAGGTCGGGAAGGCACGACCGAGCGGTTGGTCGGTGTTCGGATCACAGCCAGTCCCCATCAGGAGCTGGAGTTGGTGTTCCGATACTCGGTCGCCTACCCGAATCTCACTCTTGCCGAGGGCCGCCACGCCCGAACCGAGCCATCGGCCAGGAGGGGTGCCTTCCTCCAGGTAGTAACGAGTCAGCGGCGTGGACAGCGACCTGATCCCGTCGGCGGCCGCGACTGTCTTGAGCAGGTACCCATAGCCATCACCCGCCGACATCACCCGCATCGAAACCGTCATGCTCACCTCCGCTCCTGGCCAGCAGGTGAGCACCCGGAGCCGGTGATCTCGGCCGCGGAATGTTCGGCTCGACCTCGATCTGCAAGACGCGTGTCACCTCGATGGCTGTCGGAGCCAAGGCCGGAGTGGGAGGCCTCGGGCGGCGGCAAGCGGGGCTCGGTTGAGCTGCAGGCGCGTGTCGGAGCCGTGCACCTGACAGGTGACCAGCTCGGCATCAGCTTCGCGGTGAGGCACGGATGCCGAGGACGACCATCACCGGAGCAGACTTCATGCACGACCTCGACACCAGCGGCGACTCAGAACTCAGGATTGGTTCGCTGTTCAGCGGCTACTGCGGCCTCGACCTCGCCGTCGAGCACGTCTTCAACGCCAAGACCGTGTGGTTCTCCGAACTCAACGCGCCCGTCGCCCGCGTCTTCTCCCGCCACTGGCCAGATGCACCGAACCTCGGCGACATCACCACCATTGACTGGAGTCAGGTCGAGCCCGTAGACATCCTCATCGGCGGGTTTCCGTGCCAAGACGTATCCACCGTCGGCAAGCGCGCCGGCCTCGCGCCCGGCACACGCTCGGGACTCTGGGCGCACATGGCCGCAGCTATCGACGCGCTCCAGCCCGAGTGGGTCGTCATCGAGAAAGTCCGAGGGCTGCTGTCCTCACCCGCGACGCGGCCGCCCGCAGAAGGAGACGACCATGACCGACGCAACCCCGGCGATGCAACCCCCGACGGCGCAACCCTTCGCGGCCTGGAATCCGACCCGTGGCATCTGGGAGACAACGCAGCTAGACCTCTTCGGGCTCTCGGCGCCGTTCTCGGCGATCTGGCCGACCTGCGGCTGGATGCGCGATGGATCGGCCTACCGGCTTCCCTCGTCGGCGCTCATCACCAACGCTTCCGCATCTTCGCCCTCGCCCGGCGCACTGTTCCGCACCCCGCTGGCGACGGACTCCTCGCGCGGCGGGGAGACCCTCGACCAGGTGAGAGCGACGCGCGGGACGATCGCGCTGTAGCACCAAATCATCGAGTTCGCACTCCACGGGCCAGCTGGCTCACCGAGCAGGAGGGCCGAATCGGAGACCCTGTGGTCCCTGATCGACGGACTGTTCAGCGCTGGGAACGCTACGCCAACGCCATCACCCGTTGGGAACACATCATCGGACGACCAGCGCCGGCGCCAGCCCTCCTGAACGACTCCGACGGCCCTCGCCCAGCACCGGCATTCGTGGAATGGCTCATGGGCTTACCGACTGGATGGGTGACCAACAGCGACGAGCTGACGCAGAACCAGCAGATCACTGCACTCGGCAACGGTGTGCAACCGTTGCAGGCGGATCTTGCTCTCTCCGCATTGCTCGACTGACCGAGCCGGGCTTACACGTCGAGCGAGAGGCTGTCCCCGTCGTGTTCCGAGGAGCCCGACAGCTGACCACAGAAGCGTTTCGCTCGGGTGATAGCCACATAGATAATGCAGTGCTCTTCTTCGAGCGCGCGCAGCCCCGAAGCGAGCGCTGCGAGTTGGGCGCGGGACAGCACAACTCCGACGCGTTCCCACTCCCGTCCCTTGGCTTGGAAGACCGTGAGTCCCGGAATGACCGCCGCCTGCTTGAGCCTCGCTGCCAACCGGGAGAGTTGGAGGCGAACGGTGGCTTCGTTCTCATCGGAGAGTCGGCTTGGCTTACGGACTCCCAGGCTCTTGACTGCCTCGCGCAGGTCTTCAAGGACTTCAGCCTCATCCTTGCCAGCAAGCAAACTCTCGACCAGCGGCGCGAACACATCATCCTGCTTCGCCTGGAAGTGCTCACGATCAAGCCCGAGCTTCGTGATCGCTCCTTCACGTCCGTACGACGCCGTGCCGAGTCGGGCACGGGTGACGACGTCGAGGAGGAGGTTCATGGCCGCATCCGTTGCGTTGTTCACCGTTCGGAAGGCAAGCGGAAGAACGTTGTCGCCGACGGACCAAAGTTGGGTCCAGTTCCGGGCGAGTGCGACGTCAACCTCGCTGCTGGCGGTGCCCGGCAGGGCTGCGCCAGCGCCGGCGCGTAGGCTCACCGCCAGCTGGGGCATCTGCTCGCCGAGGAACCTGAATGACTCGGGTTGCTCGTATGCAACGAACCGATCGGAGGTGCCGTCCAGCAGTCTTTCCACGACTTCCGGTTTCGCACCTCGCCACTTGTAGAGCGCTTGCCAGGGATCGCCAATGAGAGTGACCGACAGTCCAGCCTCGGCAGCCAAGTAGGCGACGTAGAGGTCGAGGTCGTCAGCGTCGTACACCTCATCAATGATCGCCGCGCGGTAGTTCGCGGACAGCCACTCGGATGCGACTTGTCGTAGCTCATCGACCTTCATGGCCGCGCGGAGAATCGAGCGAACGTCATCATGGCTGACGGTCCCGGCGTCGAGAACCGCTCGATGGTCAACGACGCTTCCGATCCCGGCCTCCGGCTTCGTTACCTTGCGGCTCTTCGAGACAACGGAGCGGGCGTTGCTGAGGCTCGCGAACCGAACGTAGCTTCCGACCTGGAGGAAGCGGAAACCTTTGACACCGCGGTAGTCGTCACGGACGTCGAGGGTTGTAGCGCCGTTCGGCCACGTGACCTTGCCCTCGTTGAGGAGATGAGTGAGGAGTTCGACATGGAGGTGATCGAAGGTGACGACGCGATGCGCTGGCCGGATACAGTTCGCGCCCCAGCGGACTTCAATGCGGCGGCGCAGCTCGGCCGCCGCAGCCCTGTTGAAGGTCAGGCCGAGCACACCGCGAAGGTCTCCCGCTTGGTATCGCTGGTAGCCGTATCGCTCCGCCGCGATCGTCGTCTTGCCGCTGCCAGGTGCCGAGATGACGTTGACGAGTCGGTCAGGCGCGGCCGCGGCAAGTACCTGGGCATTAGTTAGCTTGACCATCGATGGGCTCAGATGAGGTCGTCCACGGGAGTCGAGTTCGGCTCCGTGCCGCCGTAGAGCCAGGTGAACATCTCACTGATGTGACTCGGCACCACGACGGAGTTCAGGTTCTTGTCGATCAGCAGCGCCAACGCGAGGGCGAACCTGCCCTTGTACTTCGGGTGCTTCACAAAGAACTGGTCGACGGTCTCGGCCGTAACCGAGTCCGGCTCATCGAGCTTGCATGCCTTGAACGCGCGCTTGATGAGGTTTTCGTTCCCATCAACGAGTGAGGGCTCCAGCGTCGGTCGAGACCAATAGAAGCGTGCCGACTCGTGATCGAGTTCGGAGTGCCAAGCAGGCGGCTTTGCCTCGGGCAGCGGCGTGCCGCGCCGGTCCGTGTCGGCTACGGCGGCGACGCGGGTGACGAGTTCGTGGCCAGGTGTCGCGAGCAGGCGGATCGGCCACTGCCCAACTTTGTGGCCGACAGGAAGGATCGCGAGGGAGTCGATGAAGCCAATGCGTCGAGCGTCGCTACCTGCCCACGCGCGTCCGAGCAGTCTGAGGATGCTGGCCTCTGTGACGCCCTCGACAATGAGGGCTCGGTCGGCGAACAATGCGGCTGAGCGCGTTGCGTCGAGGTGCAGTCGAGTCTGCTGGAACAGTTGCGTCTTCTTGCTCTCACTCACCGGGAGGTCCGCGAGTCGACGTGAGAGCGTGCGATTCTCGGCGTCCTTTCGCACGACGACAAGCTCCTCGGGGTCGCAGGCTGCGGCGAGGTCCGCCGAGTGCGTCGTCACGATGACTTGGATGTCTGGGCGATCTTCGACCAGGGTGCGCAGATAGCGGATGAGGCCGTACTGGAGCTGTGGGTGGAGGTGCGCTTCTGGCTCCTCGATCAACACCGTTGCGTGGAAGAGTTCTGGGTAGAACGAGTCTGCATCGGCATCCGCAGCCTCTGCTGTCTGGGCGAGCCTCTCCCGTGCGGCCTCGGCAAGTTCATTGTCGCCCGCCGCAGACTCTGGCCCGGCGCCGTCGTCTGTCTCTCCGCCGCTACCCGGCGGATCGTCAGGAATCGGCGTGCTTCCTGCATCCGGGATGCCGGCGAGAGTGACGGCGATGTGAAGCAGGTTCACGTAGCCCAGGCTCGACACCTGCAAGCGCCGGGTGGTCGCGCGGTCTGGAAGTAGCGCGACGAGCATCTCGAACACTCGGGCGAGGTAGGTGTCATCGACGGTCTGCGTCCCGACGAATGCGTGATGCTCCTGGACTCCGCCGCTGATGATCCTGAGGTTCTCGGCGATGCGATCTTCAACGTTCCCCACCAGTGGGTGGTTGGTGAGAGAGCTGAGCATCCCTTCGGCTTGGGCTCGCAACGATCGAAGCCCGCCGGTTTCGGGATGTCTACGTTCGTCGGCGCGGAGCAGTTCGAGGAGGATACGTGCGTCTCGCCGTGAGAGGTCGTCGACCGGATTCCGCAGTGCTGGTAGGTGTACGAGCCGAATGCTGTCGTACTCGGCGGCCGGCTCGACGGGCCGCCCCGCGCGAACCTGACCGAGCGAGCGTTCGAGGGGACGGCCCCATCGCGGTGCTGCGAGTCCCTGTCGCTTTCGATACTGACCAAGTGCACCTTCGCGAGACGCATCGGCCTCGAACTCGTACTCGACGCGAACCGCCCGCGGCGTGGCGCCCAACGCGGTTGCATCGATAGGTGCGAGCCGGGGGAAGCTGCGCGGATGAGCCAGCGCGATCGCCTCGTTGATCGTCGTCTTCCCCGAGCCATTGGCACCGAGGATCAGAGAGAAACGTCCGCTCAACTCACAGACGATCGGTGCGTTCGCAGACGCCCGGTATCCCTCGACTTCGATGCGTTTCAGATGCATGCGCGCTACCTGCTCAGCTCTTCTCGAAGCCGGAGCTGGGGTCGAACTTGAGGACGCGGGCGTTCTCGCCGATGGTGCGGACCTCGGACTCGTCGAAGCCTTCGGGTTTGGTGGCTTGGATGTCGATGGTGATCTCTAAGCGTGCGCCGGTCCCGGCGAGGCGGTCGATGACTTCGCGGGTGACGCTGCCGATGTCTCGGGAGTAGCGGTCGGGATCGATTTTCACTGATCCGAAGAACCGGGCGAGCACTGCCTCCAGGGCGGACTCGGCTTGTGACGGCTCGTCTTCCTCGGGGCCCGACGTGCCGGTCCAGACGAAGTCGACCTGCCCGACGCTGGTCGAGCTGCCATCCGCCGCGGACGTGTTGGCTGTGGCTTCCTGCGTAGCCGTGACACGGTCGGCATCGGCCTGTTTCTGGGCGCGCTCGGTCTCGATGAGCAGGGTGCTGTCGGTGACCTGAAGCCGGGTGTTCGGGTTCGGTGTCACGAGCAGGCCGCGGTAGCGACCGGTCTCGGCATCCTTGCCTGATGCGATAGCGAACCGCTCGTTCTCGACGAGCACAGCAGAGAGGGACTGTTCGATAGCGCTGTCAAGTACTTCGCGTCGCACGAGGCGTGGGAGGTAGGTGTAGCGGGTGAAGTAGCCCCACAGCTCCCCGACGGTGATCTCGCCGGCGTCGCGCCAGAGCGCACCGAGCTCCTGATGGAGAGTGGCGCCGAGGATCTCCGGGCCGAGGACAGTGATCAGTTGATCTTCGCGGTCGAGTTTGGCGCTGACGCGCTCGGCCAGGGAGCGCCCGCCGGAGTCGGGCACGCGGTCGGGAACCAGTTCGAACGGCTTGGTCGGGTCGAACTGCTCGGGGTAGACGGCCCAGACGAAGGTGTCGCGGATGCGGTCGGAGACGGTTTGGTCGAGCCGGGTCACCCAGTCGTCGGTCTGCTTGCGTTGTTGGGCGGACAGGTTGAGGGTGTCGCTGGTGGCTTGGACCTGTTTCCATCCGAGGTAGCTGCGGGTGGCCGCTTCGAGGCTTTCTAGTGCGCCCTTGTCGGCGAGCAGGAAGATCAGGGTGTTGCGGTGGATGCGCTGGCTCGCGCCCTTGCTCTCGATAGCGGCGCGGACCCACGCATGCGTGGCCGAGTCGGCGCCGTCCTGCTTGCGTCGGGCGTGCCGCGGGTGGGCGATCACCAGTCGGGTGTCTTCGAGGTCGGGGATGTCGGCGGAGGACGATGGAGCGATGTGGACCCGGTCGAACACGCCGCGTGCTCGCTCTTCTCCTTGGAGGCGGCGGGTGATCTCGTTCCAGACGGTCTCGACGTCTTCGCGGAGCCGCTCGGCGTAGTCGTTCGCGGTCTTGGTCACGGACGGTTGGGTGTCGAACCAGTAGTGGCCTTGCTCCTCATAGAAGTAGGTGGAGCGCTGTGCGAGCAGTTCGACGGCGCTGCCGTAGTTCCCGAGGGTGTCGCCAGGGGCTGCGGTGCCGAGCCAGAGGTATTGCTTGTCCAGTCCCTTGCGGGTGCTCTTGATCCTGGGTGCGGCTCCCATGAAGATCGTGCGGGCGATGCGCTGGGTCACG
>PDWI01008745.1_pt1 | contig 11844 bp, 4 predicted proteins | sample 1430891 | NCBI WGS metagenome assembly PDWI01 (sample SAMN01162508, study PRJNA174530) | Oral metagenome, whole genome shotgun sequencing project. | biome: Marine environment; feature: Marine mammal; material: Swab sample of the gingival sulcus; isolation source: swab sample of gingival sulcus...
CCCTGATGGTTTTCAACACGAAGAGAACCTTTGGCACTGGTTCGGTATTTGTCCAATTCTTGCAGTTGATTCAACCGTTGGTCTGCCTTATGGACATTGGCGGCAGGGCCCACCATCTTGATGGTGGTTCCGGATAAGATTTTATTATCCCGGTTTTCCTGGGTGTTTAAATGGCGCAGGGCGTTATCAACAAGCAGGGTTCCACGGCTATGGGCCCCAATAAAGAGGCTGTCTTTGCCATAGCGCTTCATAAGAACAACAGCCTGGATGCCGGAGTTACTCAAGTCTCCAATGCTGCCCTCGAGGAATTTGTGATAGCCTGCGATCATTATTTCAGAGAGAAACTTTATTTTATGGCCACCTATTTTCACCAGGCAGGTGAGCAAGCCTTTGGCCTCAGGGTTATGGACAAAATAGATATTTTTATAGATTTTTTCGCTGGGGAGAGATCTTCTTTCACCACCTTACTTGTTTTTTTCTTTGCTTTTCAACATCCGGTTTGGGTCTTCCTGTTTTTCTGCGCCATTCTTCACATAACGGATCATCAATATTATACCAATCTTCACAGACAGGCCCTCTTGTCCAATACCAGCCTTTGGTTTCCATACATAAGCCTTCTTTGACTGATTTATGATAGCCATCAAAAGGATCTATGCCGCAGTCACGCATGTCTTTGTCTTTTTTCTCAATAAATTCCTCAAGAGGAATTGGTAAGTCTATCATCCAATATGATGTTTGCCTTGCTGGCATGCATGCCACAAGTCCTAAGCCTATCATTATAAAAAGAATAAAATTTTTCATTTGCTACTCCTTCTTCTGGGCTTCGGGGTGTTCTAATTCATAGATTGTTTTTTCTTTGTGCATATATAAATCTCCTTTTTTACGATATCCGTCTTTTATATTTTGTTCCTGTCCTAAGCCGTAGCTGTTATGGGAAGAAGAATCACTTAAAAAACCAAGGACTTCTATTGTCATGCGGAGCATACTCTTTCCAGCCGTATTGGTATTTACTGTTTGGGGATTGCGGCCTATGAGCCCAACCAAATCCCCCTGATGGTTTTCAACACGAAGAGAACCTTTGGCACTGGTTCGGTATTTGCCCAGGCCTTACAGTTGATTCAGCCGTTGGTCAGCGTTATGGACATTAGCGGCAGGGCCCACCATCTTGATGGTGGGCCTGGATAAGATTTTATTATCCCGGTTTTCCTGGGTGTTTAAATGGCGCAGGGCATTATCAACAAGCAGGGTTCCACGGCTATGGGCCCCAATAAAGAGGCCGTCTTTACCATAGCGCTTCATAAGATCAACAGCCTGGATGCCGGAGTTACTCAAGTCTCCAATGCTGCCCTCGAGGAATTTGTGATAGCCTGCGATCATCATTTCAGAAAGAAACTTTATTTTATGGCCAGTTAGCTTTACCAGGCCGGTGAGCAAGCCTCTGGCCTCAGGGGTATGGACAAAATAGATATTTTTATAGATTTTTTCACTGATCTTGCCGTCTTCCCCCAGGGTGGCAACATAGTCTTGTACGGCGTATTTTGCAGCCGTGTTGATATCGTTAAAAATACCATTGAAGCTAACGAATATGGCCTTGACCGGTTTATTGGTATTGGGGTCGATATAGGTGATTTTTTCAAGATGATCCCGCTCCTGGTCAGAGACCTCCCGGAGCTTATAGATATTACGGCCTTTATCTAATTCATTTTTGAGATAGCCCTCAATCTCTTCCTCGGTGGTCAATCCAGCTTCTCGGGCTTCCTTTTCTATTTCATTAATAATATCAGGATCTTTAATTGACTTCCTGTCTTCATCGGTCTCATAGGTCATCAAACGGTGCTCGGCAATGAACTCAGCACGATAAAATTCATCGCTATATGCGGCTGCTATATTGAGCAGGCCATTTTTCACCGTCTGATTGCTTTATTTTTTGTTTTTTAACAATGGATTTGGTCTGCCCGTCTTTCTACGCCATTCTTCACATAATGGACCATTAATTTCTTCGTCTGTGATATATGCCGTATCTTCACAAACAGGCCCCCTCGTGTAGTACCAGCCTTTGGCTTCCATACATAAGCCCTGCTTCACTGTTTTATGATAGCCATCAACAGGATTTATGCCGCAGTCACGCATGTCTTTTTCCCTTATATCAAGAAACTGATGTAGATCACGATTCCCAGGAGGTAGGCTCCAATGTGCCGTTTCCCTTGCTGGCATGCATGCTGTAAATCCTAAGCCTATCATTATAAAAAGAATAATTTTTTTCATTTGCTACTCCTTCTTTTGAGTTTCAGGATGTTCTGCTTCATAACTCGTTATTTCTCTGTGTATATAGAGGCCTCCTTCTTTGCGGTACCCGTCTCTTATGTTTTGAGGTTGTCCCAGGCCATAGCTGTTATGTGATGAAGAAGCACTTAAAAAACCAAGGACTTCTATTGCCATGCGCAGCATACTCTTTCTGTCCGTATTGGTATCTACTGTTTGGGGGTTGCGGCCTATGAGCCCAATCAAATCCCCCTGATGTCTTTCAAGACGAATAGACCCTTTGGCGCTGGTTCGGTATTTGCCCAATTCTTGCAGTTGATTCAACCGCTGGTCAGCCTTATGGGCATTTGCGGCAGGGCCCACCATCTTGATGGTGGTTCCGGATAAGATTTTATTCTCCCTGTTTTCCTGGGTGTTTAAATGGCGCAGGGCGTTATCAACAACCAGGGTTCCACGGCTATGGGCCCCAATAAAGAGGCTGTCTTTGCCATAGCACTTCATAAGATCAATGGCCTGAATGCCGGAGTTACTCAAGTCGCCAATGCTGCCCTCGAGGAATTTGTGATAGCCTGCGATCATCATTTCAGAGAGAAACTTTATTTTATGGACACCTATTTTCACCAGGCCGGTGAGCAAACCTTTGGCCTCAGGGTTATGGACAAAATAGATATTTTTATAGATTTTTTCACTGATCTTGCCGTCTTTACCTAAGGTGGCAATATAGTTTTGTACGGCGTATTTTGCAGCCGTGTTGATATCGTTAAAAATACCGTTGAAACTAACGAATACAGCCTTGACCGGTTTATTGGTATTGGGGTCGATATAGGTGGTTTTTTCAAGATGATCCCGCTCCTGGTCAGAGACTTCCCGGAGCTTATAGATATTACGGCCTTTATCTAATTCATGTTTGAGATAGCCCTCGATCTCTTCCTCGGTGGTCAATCCAGCTTCTTGGGCGTTCTTTTCTATTTCATCAATAATATCAGGATCTTCGATTGGCCTTCCGTCTTCGTCGGTCTCATAGGTCATTAAACGGTGCTCGGCAATGAACTCAGCACGATAAAATTCATCGCTATATGCGGCCGCTATATTGAGCAGGCCATCTTTTACCGTTTGATTGTTTTCAACCTCTTCGAGGAGTTTGCCCTCATCAATCTGTTCCAGGGTGCGATGGGTGCTCTGGGTTCCCTTGGGGATGGCTGCAATCTGCTGCTGGCCGGATTTACTGCCAATAGTAAAATCTCCATCGCTGATCATTGCTTCTGTCACGTTGGAATCACTCTCTGTTTGCTTGTCTTTGTTGAGAGCATTGACCGCGAGAAGCTTTGTCAGGGCGTATTTATCGGTGCTATGGACATCATCGCCATTGAGACCAAACTTGAGGGGTAATTCCTTGGTCTTGTGGGGATTGGCCTCTGTAAAAGTTTCTCCTTCGCGGCGAGAACGGTATTTTTTGTTGAGCAGCTTATCTTCAGTAGAAGTCTGGTCCCGGCCATAGGAAAAACCAGAGGCAAGGCCTTGGGATTTTGCCGAGGCATGGGAGTGATTGAAGAGATTGCTATATGCAAAATCAGCCGCGGTGATGCTGTTTTTTTCTGGCTTGGCAGAAGAGAGAATCACGCCGCCGGTTAAGTTTATCTTATCAGCTATATTAACCTGATACCCATCATCACCGGCTAGAATACCGCTTTGCTCGGATACGGCGAGGTAATCGACATTGACCTTTGATTTATGGGCATTCACACTGCCATTCACATAGGGTGTCGGGCTAAGAACAAGGCCAAGACCAGCCGCGACGTTTTTCTGTTTGCCGTGGTAGCTCGCCTGATCCTGAAGGCTTGCAACGTCAAGGTCTACGGCGGTGACCGTTACCTTCTTCCCCTGGATTTGGGCGCCCTTGATGGCCAGCATATCACCGGCCTCGATGGTGGTGGGGCTGGTGGAACTGCCCAGATGAGAGTTGTGGTAGGTGAGGTCCTGGCCATTATCATGGCCTTTACCCTTATTGGCGCTTGCATTGATGGCGATACCCTTGGTGCCAATGCTGACTCCCAGGCTGCCGCCGCTACTCTTGTTTTTACTCTGTTCTTCGCTGAGGCCGCTGCTGGCCAAAAGATTTATCGCATCATCGGCATGAACGCTGGTTCCCTGCATTCCAGCGACATTGGAACCCTTGATGGTCAGCGTGCTATGCTCATCTCCGCTGGCAGCAAGACGAACAACACCGCCTGCCCCAATTTGTGAGGGCAGCCCCTCACTTCGTTGAAGATGGGTTGTATTCTTACTCTTCTGGCTGCCAATGCTCACCGAGAGGCTAATTCCATTACTCGAGTCCTCCTCGGATATGTCTTCAGTGGCCGGGCGAGCTTTTTCCGCCGATGACGTGAAAAGCCCTTTATCAAATATGCCTTTAATGGTTGGACAAGTTCCCTTTGTCCATGAAGTGAAAAACTCTTTATTTTCAAGTATGCCCTCAATGGCCTTGCCGGTCTCGGAAAGCTGCCAGGCCGTATTAATGAGGGCCATGGCATTGACCCGGTCGTTTTTACTTTTTCCTACGGTACTTATGGTATCGGCAAAGCTGGTTATCGCGTTGAAGATGGGCACAGAAAGAGACACCGTGAGACCACTTTGCTTAAACTTCTGCACGGTATCCACCGTCTGGGTATTGGTCGTCGCCTGTACGGTAATATTTTGGGCCGCAATATCCACATCACCGAGGCGGGAAATCACCGAGCTGCCCTGTTGCTTATAGTCTGCACCGGCCACGATGCGGGTATTGCCCGGCTGTAAATTACCGACCATGGAGCTGGTATGGCTGAGCTGGGTGTCCGTGTTGGCGTTACTCTTTTTCTGGCTGCCGATGGTAAGGCTGAGACCACCGCCGCTGAAGATCCCTGACTTTTTGGTCTTGGTAAACTTGTGATGTTGAACCCTGTTCAAAGCGGCTTCGATGCTGACGTCGCAGCCCGCGCTGAGTATGGTCTCGTGGTCACTGATGACGTTGCTGCCCACCACAGCGATATCGGCATCGTCACCACTTGTCACGACGACTTTTTGTCCGGTGATGTTTGAGGCGACGGCCAGATCGTTTTGGTTATCAAATCGGGTTAACTTTTTGGTACTTGATAAAAAGCCCTTGCTCTTATAATAGATCGACCCTTTGAGGTGTGAGTTATAGCGGCCCGCGCTGATATGAACTCCTTGATCACCGGAGATGGTCACCGTGCCGGTATTGCTGTTGATCTCACCCTGGCGGATGGTGACTTTATCTGCGGCCTTGATCGCAATATCGCCTCCGGCGCTGCTGATGGTCGATCCCTTCTCCTGGTCAATGGCGATGCGGCGATATCTTTTTGCAGTTTCTTTGCCAAAACCTTCTCGTTCCCTAAGCTTTACAGTGCCGATATGCACCGCGCTCTGTTTGGCAATGAGCTGGGTTACGCCCTTGCCCTGGTTGATGATCTCGGCCCCAGCAAGGCTGATATCCTGGTCGGCGACAACAGAGATGGCCTGGGTTGCCTCCGAGTTCTTTGATCCGCTGAGATAAAGACCGGCAATACGGTCGAGAACCGTGCCGTTGTTATAGGCATTGTCCTCGCCATAGTTTGAGGTAGTGCTGCCTATGACAACGGTTTTTCCATGGGCCACAAGGATATCTTTGGCCATGACTGAGCTGCCATGAATGCCAAGATGTTCTGTGGCGTCGAGTTGTACTGCATTGCCGATGACCTTGCCGCTTATGGTTATGTTTTCACCGTGTAATCTATTGGTGTTCTGGCCAACAATGGTGCCCTGGTTGTCCAGGGTGGCTGTGGCAAGATTAATATGCCGGGCGCTGATAAGGCTTCCGGCAGTATTGACATCACCTTGATGAGCGCGCAAATAGATCCTGGGGATGGTAACGGTTTCGCTGGTGCCATCGGCAAGGGTGATCTCCTGGTTTTCCAGCCACACAATATCGGTGGTCAGCTGTTTCATCTGGGCTGCGGAGAGTCGTATGCCTGGAGCGATGCCATATTCTTCGCTAAAAGCAGCACCGTTATTGAGTAGGGCCTTATATTGCGTTACATCATCGTCATAACCTTGGAGAAAACGTCTTCCGGTGAGCTGGGTGATCTGCTCACGGATCAGGCGTTGTTCGTAATAGGCATCGCCAATACGGCGGTGCATATCGGTTTTGATGTGATATCTTTTTGCCAATTTTTCCGGGATATAGGGGGCGTTATTTGCCGTTTCACCGAGAAAATCCGGGTCGGTCTTGATCAATGGGTCATTGCCATTGATCGCAACGTGAAACAAACTGCTTGTGGGCAGACCCACAGAGAACGAGGTGAGAGTCTTGACGGTGATCCCGTCACTATCGACCACGACGTCTCCGGCTGAGTCATTACCCGTGACTTGAGGGGTGGTAACTACGGCTACTGCATGGTTGTTGACTTGGGTACTGGCAATCTCTGGGGCATCTGGATTGTTTACCACTGGAGCGGCTTGATGAGAGTTCTCTACTTTAAGTTCTGCGAGGATTGGTGTCTGGGGAGTCTTGATGATGGTATCAGCCGTATGATTGTTGACCTGGGCACTGGCAATCTCTGGGGCATCTGGATTGTTTACCGCTGGAGCGGCTTGATGAGAGTTCTCTACTTTAAGTTCTGCGAGGGCTGGTGTCTGGGGAGTATTGACGACGGTGTTGGCCGCATGGTTGTTGATCTGGGAATTGGCAATCTCTGGGGCGTCAGGACTGTTTACCGCTGGAGCGGCTTGAGAGTTTCCTACTTCAAGTTCTGCGAGGGCTGGTGTTTGAGGAGTATTGACCTCTGTGGCAGTGAGCTGTAGGGTCACGGAGGCAGATGTATTAGAGGCGTTTACCACGGCGCTGCCTTGGGTATTGTTTACCTCGGGGCCGGTAAAACCGGAGGTGTCAGGGGGCGCTGTAACGGTGGTGATCTGGTTGTCTTTGATTTGCGAACCGTTAAAGTCAAGGTTTGCCGCATCGGTTTGTACGATATCTATCGGTTCATCAAAATCTTCGTAACTCAGGATTGGTCCAACAACAAAATTATGATCATAGACGACTCTGCGGATTTTTTTACTTCTCCACCAGCGGCTTCTCTTAAAAACAAAATAGCCACTCTGGCCCCATTTTTCGACCCGCTTGGTTGCCTTGGTTTCTGAGTTCTCAATCAGGTTGCTGGTGGTCGTTGCCAGGCTTCCTCCAACAACGATTTGACTCTGTTTGTTCTTCCAGGAGTCACCGCTGGCCGTAAGGTGGCCGCCGATGATGATTTGACCAGGATTATTGGCTGTGACTTCGTCTTTATAGGTGTATTGATTATAATTCCACCAGGAAACATCTTTGACCTGAGATCTATACCAATGTAAATCCTGCTTCTCAGGATCAAAGAAATCAAAGTACATATTTGTTTTATTGGGTTTGTAGTACATACCATCAATACCATGGATGAACCTTTCACCGGGACTGTTTAGGCCGTATTCTTGGATATATTCCTGGTTTATGAAACGTTCTTCAGTGGCAAAATAACTGTTTTTATTAAGAAGGTGTTGCACCGCAATAGTGGCATTACCCTTGACTTCTATTAAACCGCCATCGTTGGTTAAGGTTGCCGCCTGATCTCTGGGCTGAAGGTTTTCGTCAAGTTCTTTGCCAATATACAGGTGGCCCTTTGAAAGTATCTCAGCCTGTTTCATCTCGGTGACGGTACCGCCAGGAGCGCTTTCCAGCTTAGCCCCCCCTTCATTGGTGATGTGTTGTACGCCGATGTTCAGCTGTTCTCGCGCCCCGATGAGGGCAGCGCTCTGTTCGGCCTTCAGATTTTTTAAAGTCTTTGCTTCGATGGCAAGATCGTTGCCATAAATACGGCCTGTGGGCTGGTTGCTGAGGGTTCCGGCAATGTCCAGGTAGGTTAAACCGTCACTGTTAATTAACCCGGTGTTACTGAGCGTCGCGCCCTTAATAGTAGTCAGGTCACCGCTTACGATTTTTCCTGAGGTCTCGTTACTGATGTGCTGGCCTTCAAGTTGTACCGTCTCTCCACCGCTAAGAACGACAGTGTTGCTAATGTCACCCTGGCTGCGAAGAATCAAACGGCCATTCACCATTTTATCTGTTGTCAGATTTAAGCTGGTTTGGCTGTGGATAGCCAAATTATCAGTGGCCTGGATACCATTGTCTCCATCAAAGGAGTTGGCCTGCACAAAGATATTCCGGCCCTGGATACTTCCCGTGAGGTTTTTAACGATGAGGGCATCGCCTTTGATGATGAGCTGATCACCGGCGATGAGTGTTCCCTGGTTATTGTTGAGTGATGTGTTGCCTTTAAGATTTAAAGTATCCAGGGCCGCGACCCGGCCATGTTCCTTGTTATCCAGGGTGGTGAAGTTGATGGTGACCCCTTGCCCGTAAACATCACCACCACGGTTATCGATCTCGGCTGCGGTAATGGTATTGGTGGCGTTTGCCTGGATTTTTCCCTGCTGGCTCTTAATGTTCTTGGCGGTAAGAGAAATATCGCCTTCGCTTAATATTTGGCCCCACTCATTATCAAGAGCCGTTGTTGTGGCAATGCTGAGATTGTTTTCGGCGCCGATAATCCCTCGGGTATTATTTAAGGATTGTATATGAAGCAATACATCGTGACCAAGAAGGGTTCCGACAGCATTATTTACCACGGCTTCGGTTCCGGTCACGACCAGCTTCGCTGCGGCGATGATCTCTCCAGCGTAGTTCTTGAGATCCCCTGTTTCTTCATCAACGTCTGTAGCATAAGCTACGCTCCGAAGGCTCATGCGGTCGTCCGGCGGAGCTACGTTTTTCTGTGTATTCGGTGGTGTCAAGTTGATGGCAACCTCTTGCCCAGAGATAACACCATTACGGTTATCGATCTCGGTAGCGGTGATGGTATTGGTAGCGTTTGCCTGGATCTTGCCCTGCTGGCTTTTAATTTGCTCGGCGGCAACAGCAAGATTGCCTTCGCTTAGGATTTGGCCCGCAGTGTTGTCCAGAGTGTTTGCCACCGTAATGCCGAGATTGTTTTTGGCACCAGTGGAACCCTGAGCATTATTTAAAGATTTTATATGAAGTAACACTTCGTGACCAAGAAGGGTGCCTACGACATTGTTTACTGTAGCCTCGGTTCCGGCCACGACCAGCTTCGCTGTGGCGATGATCTCTCCAGCGTAGTTCTTGAGATCCCCTGTTTCTTCATCAACTTCTGTAGCATAAGCCACGCTCCGAAGGCTCATGTGGCCGTTCGGCGGAGCTACGTTTTTCTGTGTATTCGGCGGCGTCAAGTTGATGGTGACCTCTTGCCCTGAGATAGCACCATTACGGTTATCGATCTCGGTAGCGGTGATGGTATTGGTAGCGTTTGCCTGGATTTTTCCCTGTTGGCTTTTAATTTGCTCGGCGGTAATGGAAATATTGCCTTCGCTTAAAATTTGGGCCTCGGTGTTGTCCAGAGTGTTTGCGATCGTGATGTCAAGATTATTTTTTGCTCCAATACTGCCATGGCCATTATCCAGCGATGTGGCTTGAATTGAGACATCTTCACCAACAAGAGTTCCAGCGATATTCTCTACAGTGATTTCATCGTGTTCAAGGGTGAGTTGGCCGCCGGCAGTGATTGTGCCGCCGTTGTTTTTTACAGCTTCGCTGCCATCAAGAACGATTGTTTTTTGAGCTGCAATAGAGCCCTCTTCGCTATTATCCAAAGTGGCAAAGTCAAGATGAACTTGTTCGCCAGAGATAGTACCGCTACGGTTATCAACCTCGGTTGTGGTAATGGTTGAATTTTTGTTTGCCTGGATTTTTCCTTGCGGGCTTTTAATTTGTTCGGCGGTAATGGAAATATCGTTTTCGCTTAAGATTTGGCCTGTGGAATTGTTAAGAATACCATCTACGTTGATAGTGAGTTGTTCTTTTGCACCGATAGATCCCCCGGCACCATAGAGTGATTTTGCTTCGAGTAATACCAGTTGGCCCAAAATAGTTCCGGCAAGGTTCTCGACGATGGCTTTGGCTCCAGCAAGGGTGAGCTGTGCTCCAGCGATGATTTTTCCAGCACTGTTTTTAATAGATTTTATGGCTTCTAAGGTCACAGCACCTTGGGAGGCGATGTGACCTTGCTCTTGATTATTAATACTATCGCAATTGATACAAACCTCTTGCCCGGAGATAGCACCGCCATGGTTATCAACCGCGGTTGCGGTGATGGTGTTGGTAGCGTTTGCCTGGAGCTTGCCCTGCTGGCTTTTAATTTGTTCGGCGGCAACGGCAAGATTGCCTTCGCTTAAGAGTTGGCCCTTGGTATTGTCCAGAGTGTTTGCGATCGTGATGTCGAGATTGTTTTTGGATCCAATACTGCCATGGCCATTATCCAGCGATGTAGCTTGAATTGAAATATCTTCAGAAACAATAGTTCCGGCGATATTCTCTACGGTTATTTCATCGTTTTTAAGAGTAAGTTGGCCGCCGGCAGTGATTGTGCCACCGTTGTTTTTTACAGCTTCGCTGCCATCAAGAACGATTGTTTTTTGAGCTGCAATAGAGCCCTCTTCGCTATTATCCAAGGTGGTAAAGTTAAGATGAACTTGTTTGCCAGAGATAGCACCGCCATGGTTATCAATCTCGGTTGCGGTAATAGTTGCGCCGTTGTTTGCTAGGAGCTTACCCTGTTGGCTTTTAATTTGCTTGGCGGCAACAGCAAGATTGCCTTCGCTTAATATCTGGCCCGCAGTATTATCAAGAACACTCTCTACGCTGATAGTGAGCTGGTCTTTTGCACCGATAGTTCCCCGAGCACCATAGAGTGATGTTGCTTGAATTGAAACATCTTCAGCAACGATGGTTCCAGCGATATTTTCTATGGCGATTTCATCATGTTCGAGGGTGATCTGGCCGCCGGCAGTGATTGTACCGCCGTTGTTTTTTACAGCTTCGTTGCCATCAAGAACGATCGCTTTTTGAGCTGCAATAGAACCCTCTTTGCTATTATCCAAGGTGGCAAAATTGAGATGAACTTGTTCGCCAGAGATAGCGCCGCCATGGTTATCAATCTCGGTTGCAGTAATGATATTGGTAGCGTTTGCCAGGATCTTGCCCTGCTGGCTTTTAATTTGCTTGGCGGCAACAGCAAGATTGCCTTCGCTTAATATCTGGCCCGCAGTATTATCAAGAACACTCTCTACGTTGATAGTGAGCTGGTCTTTTGCACCGATAGATCCCCCAGCATCATGGAATGATTTTGCTTCGAGTAATACCAGTTGGCCCAAAATAGTTCCGGCAAGGTTCTCGACGATGGCTTTGGCTCCAGCAAGGGTGAGCTGTGCTCCGGCGATGATTTTTCCAGCGCTGTTTTTGATAGATTTTGTGGCTTCCAAGGTCATTGCATCTTTGGCTGTAAGAGACCCCTTTTCGCTATTGTCCAAAGTGGCAAAATTGAGATGAACTTGTTCGCCAGAGATAGCACCACCACGGATATTGATCCCGGTTGCGGCAATAGTTGTGCCGTTGTTTGCCTGGATTTTTCCTTGTTGGCTTTTAATTTGCTCGGCGGTAATGGA
>PDWI01039280.1_pt1 | contig 11844 bp, 19 predicted proteins | sample 1430891 | NCBI WGS metagenome assembly PDWI01 (sample SAMN01162508, study PRJNA174530) | Oral metagenome, whole genome shotgun sequencing project. | biome: Marine environment; feature: Marine mammal; material: Swab sample of the gingival sulcus; isolation source: swab sample of gingival sulcus...
ATGAAAACAAAATACGAAATCATTGAAATTGACCACGCCGAAATCACGGTTGATGTTTCTCTTTTATCCAGGACAGAGGAAATGTTTTTCAACGCCACTCAAATGGCGAAACCTTTTGGAAAAGCCCCTAAAGATTTTTGGAAACAATCACAAAACCAGGAATACCTTGAGGCTTTAATTGTCCTCTCAAAGGACAATAAGAATCGTGATGATTTTGTCCGTACAACCAGGGGAAAGTATGGCGGTACATATTTCCATAAAGATTTAGCCCTACAGTTTGCCAGGTGGTTAAGCCCTATGTTCGGGGTAAAACTTGATAAATGGATATTCCAAAAAATCAAGGAAGAACAATCCCGACAAAAAGCCCGCCTTGAAGCCAAAACCGGATACCTGCCTTTAACGGAAGCCATCCAAAGATGCCATGATCCGTTGAAGCCCTACCACTTCTCCAACGAGGCAGACATGATAAATCGCATCGTATTTGGCATGTCTGCAAAACAATACAAGAAAGAAAATAAAGTTGACAGCGTAAGGGATGCCTGCACAGCAGCAGAACTGTTTGAACTGGAAAGGCTCCAAAGGATCAATTCCGGCCTAATTGAAATCGGTATGGGGTATCAGGAAAGAAAAGAACACTTGGAAAGATGCTACCGCAACCAGAACCTTTTAGATGTAGCATAAACAACAAAAAAGGAGAGTAAACATGCAAGAATTAAGAATCAAAAAACTGACTATCGAGAATTTCAAGGGGATCAAAAGTCTGACGATTGAACCGGAGGGCGACAATCTTTCCGTGTTCGGGAAAAACGCCACGGGCAAAACCACGATCGTTGATGCCTGGATGTATCTTTTATTTGGCAAAGACAGCCAGGGCAAAGCAGATTTTATGATCAAGCCCGTGACGGATGCCGGGGAAGAAATTCATAATCTTGAAACGGTTGTCGCGGCCACTCTTGATTACAACTCTAACCCATTGACATTAAAGAAAAGATACCAAGAAAAATGGACGAAATCAAGAGGTAAAGCCCAAGCGGAGTTCTCCGGCCACACAACAGACTATTTTATTGATGATGTTCCTGCCAAAAAAAAGGACTTTGACGCAAAAATCAATGAGATCATTGACGCAGATGTTTTCAAGTTGGTCAGTAGCCCGTATGGGTTTTCTTCCCTGCATTGGCAAGAACGCAGGAAGATTTTACTGGAGCTTGCCGGGGTGGATGCCGGGGAGATCGTTGACGTTGAAAACGAAAAGAAAAAAATTGCCGCCCATAAAAAAGAAATCAACAAAGAACTGGAGCAAATCCCTGTCAGAATTTCCGAACTCCAGAACAGCATATCCGAAGCCAAAGAGCCGGACAGGGAATTGAAAAAAATCTTGGATAAGAGTCTGGAGGAAGCAGAAGAAAAACTACGCTCCATCCGCTCAAACGAAGAACTGAGCAAGAAACAAGTCCGGGTGAATGAAATTGATGCCGAAATTGCCAAAGCGAAGGCCGAAACCACGGCAAAACAGGCTGAATCTCAAAAACCGCTTTTGGGCGAGTTGAATAGACTGAACCAGGAAAGAGCTAAGCTTGACTCTGATATTTTCCAACTATCTTACCAAATCAAAGCCGACAAAGAACTGAACGCAAGGGCCGTTGAAACCCAAAATCATTTACGGGAACAATGGTATTTTGAAAACAAAAAGCCCGCCCCGAAACCCGAAGGTTGCCCCTATTGTGGTCAGCCCCTGCCGGAAGACAAGGTACAAGAAATTATTGAAGGTTTTAATCAGGAAAAAGCTGAAGCCCTGGCAAAGATCAATAAAGAAGGCTCTGAGCTGAAAGTGGAGATTGAAGAAAGGGAAGCGGCTATCCAGGCAAACAAGGAGAAGCTTGAGGCCAATAACGAACGAATCAACAAACTTTCCACAGCTGTCGAAGAAACACAAGCAATCTTGAACGGCGGGTCAGATGCGAACCCTCCGGCTTCTGATGAACTGGAAAAAGAAAAAGCCGTCCTTCTTTCTGAAATATCCGCTTTGAAAAACGGTTCTGCCATCCAGGAACAGGATGCCCAAAACGCAATAAACGAAATCAAATCCAAAATTCCGGGGAGTATGAAGCCCTGGAAAAGCAACTTTTTGACATTGAGAAGAAAGTTCGGGAGCTGGTGGGAAGCATTGAAGAATCAGTCAATTCCAAATTCAAAATTGCAAAATTCAAAATGTTCCAGGAGCAAATCAACGGGGGCCTAAATGAATGCTGCGAGATTATGTGTAATGGAGTTGAGTTTGACAAAGGGCTGAACTCAGCCGCCCGGATCAATACCGGATTGGATATTTTGAATACCCTGTCTGACCACTTCCAATTCCGCACAAAAAAGGAGAATAGAAAAATGGAGAATAAAATTGTCGTAAAAGAACAGTCTTTACTTTTTGATGCAGGCCAATTTGAACACGCACAAAGGGTTAGCAAAATGCTGGCTTCATCCACGATGGTGCCCGCTCATTTCAGGGAGAATATTGGCAATTGTGTTATCGCTCTGAATTACGCCTATAGAGCGGGGATTGATCCATTTATGGCGATGCAGAAAATGTACATCATCCACGGGAAACCGGCAGTAGAAACTCAACTCCAAATTGCACTTTTTAATAAGGGTGGTCGTTTTTCGCCGCTAAAATATCGAATGTCAGGAGAGGGAGATAAGAAACAGTGTATCGCCGTAGCCACAGACCTTGAAACTAAGGAGGTTGTGGAAGGCCCGCCTGTGTCTATTGAAATGGCAAAAGCGGAGGGCTGGTATGGGAAAGCTGGGTCAAAATGGAAAACACTACCTGATCTTATGCTCCGATACCGTGCCGCCGCTTTTTTTATCCGGCTTTACGCTCCTGAAACGACATTGGGGCTCCACACGCCGGAAGAACTCCAAGATATGGGAGACGTGATTGATGTTACCCCTGATAGTAAAATCCAAGAAGAAATTGACCAAAACGCCAATCAGGAAGTGATTGACATTGAACCAGGAGAAATCCCAGCCGCCGAAATGACCGCCGAAGAAAAGGCGGAGATTGAAGCCGAGGAAGCAGCACAGGCACAGGCAGAGCAGGAAGGGCCGGGGTTCTAATGCTGGAAATCAAACACATAGCTACAGGGAGTTCCGGCAACTGCTACCGGGTGTCATCCTCTCAATCTGTTTTAATGATTGAGTGCGGCATCCGGTACAGAGAAATCCAGGATGGGTTTGACTTCAAACTTTCGGAAGTCGCCGGATGTATTGTTAGCCACGGGCACGGTGATCATATCAAGTCTGCCAGACATATTCTCAAGTCTGGAGTAGATGTCTGGGTGTCAGAAACGACAAAGAAAGAGGCGAACCTGGAAGGCCACAGGGTAAAGACTTTTGAACCCAAGAAAGTTTTCACAGTTGGTTCTTTTCTGGCTCTCCCTTTCCCCCTGGAACATGATGTGGAAAATCATGGCTTTTTGATCCAGGCCGCATCCGGGGAAAAGCTGCTTTACATAACTGACACATACTATTGTCGGTTCCGATTTTCCGGTGTCCACTATTTCATGATTGAGTGCAACTATGCGGACGAAATTCTGGATGAAAATACGGATGCCGGGCTGATTTCTTTGACACATAGAAACCGGGTAAAAAAGAGCCATTTCAGCCTGGAGAATGTCAAAAAATTTTTCCAGGCGAATGACCTTTCCCAATGCCGGGAGATACATCTGATCCACGGCAGCAAAGATAACGGAGACCCAGACCTTTTCCGGGCTGAGATTCAAAAAGTTACCGGGAAGCCAGTCTATATTTCAGGAGTAGATATATGAAATTCCAAGACGAATCAAAACAGAAAATTCTCGAAGCAATAAACAAGGCTCTTGTTGAAAAAGATTCAGAAAAATCTCTTTTAGCATCTGTTTTATCAATCGTGAATCTTGCAAACGAAAGCGAAAAGGCCCGTGAAGAAGTATTCGTTTTTGCTTGCAAATTATACAATGTGTAGCCGATGACAGCATTATCATTTCAAATCGAAAACGGCCAAGTCCAGAACCGGGAAACCTTGTGGGGCAATGTTAAAGAGACCTTCCAACGGCTCCCGGACGGCAAATATACGTGGCCCAAGCCAGTAAAAGCCCGGCACCAGCGATCTGTGCAGCAAAACCGCTATTATTGGGGTGTCGTGTGCAAACTGGTTGCAGATCATACTGGGTATTCCCCGGACGAGGTACACCAGATTTTTACTAATATGTTTCTTTCGTACAACAAGAAGGGACACAAGTTCACCGAGTCCACAACCCGTCTGAATACACAAGAATTTGAGTGGTATATGGAAGAGTGCCGGAGGTGGGCAGCTATGGAATTGCAGGTGTATATCCCGAACCCTAATTGCCCAGAGAATTTCTTTTACGATCTCCCAGGGGAGGCAAAAGTTATCAAAACCCAGAGGCCGTATGACCCAGGGACAAAAAAGTATAGGCAGAAAGTGGTTGTGCTTTTAGGCGACCGCCGGAAGCTGGTCAAGGTCAGGCGGTACAAGGGGGCTGACGGAACAAATAGAACCACAGTTGAGGTTGAGATATGAACCCTAAAAGAAAGCCATACAGATCAGAAAAATACCTGGCTCATGTCCGCAACCTGCCTTGTGTTGTGTGCGGCAGGATGCCCGTTGAAGCCCATCATGTACGGGGATATGGCAATGCTGGCATGGGCGTAAAGCCGGATGACGTGTGGTGTGTCCCCCTGTGCCGGGGACATCACGACGAATATCACCGAGCAGGGATATACACGTTCCAGAAAAAACACGATCTGAATTTATGGCGAGAACTTTTTTTGACCCTGCAAAGCTGGGTTGTAAAGGTGGCTTAATGAACCGAGGATACGTTAAAATTTGGCGGAAGGCGTTGGACTCTGGAATGCTCCAGGATCATAGGCTGTGGGCGTTATGGACATGGTGCTTAATGAAAGCAACACATAAGCCCCACAAGCGGATGGTCTGTTCCCAAATTGTAAGTCTGGAAGCCGGTCAATTAGTATTCGGAAAGGCTTTTGCGTCCAAGGAATTAAACATCCCCCCGACCACCGTTTATAGGCTGTTAAAGAAGCTCGAAAAGATGGGGAATATTGTGATAAGGGTGGACGGAAAAATTAGTATAGTAAGTATTGTAAATTGGGATAGTTACCAAGTTTCTGGAACAGAAAGTGGACTGATGGCGGACGGAAAATCCCAAAAAAGCGGACGGAAAACGCCGAAAAAACGGACGGAAAGTGGACGGAAAGTGGACGGAAAAATAAAGACAGAACAAATTGAAAATATTGATAATATAAAATGGTGTGGACTGGAAGCGGACGGAAAGTGGACGGAAAGTGGACGGAAAATCCCAAAAAAGCGGACGGAAAATCCCCAAAAAGCGGACCATATACAAGAACATATAATACAAGAACATAAGAAACAAGAACAAGAGATTAACAGCATATTGCCCGGAGGCAACACGCTGTCGGCGGCGAAGGATGAAAATGTCTTTTTGTTAATTCCGCTGATTCCCAGGGACGGAGAATATCAAGTCTCTGAAAAACAAGTTTTGGGGTGGCAGGAGGACTACCCCGGTGTTGATGTCCGCCAGGAACTTGTGAAAATCAAGAACTGGAACATTGCCAACCCGAAAAAACGAAAGACCAGGGCCGGGATACTGAAACACGTTGTGTCATGGCTTGGCAAGGCCCAGGATGAACCAAGGGGCCGATCCCCGGCGTATAGTTATCCACCAGGCATAAGCAGGCGAGAACAAGCAAATAGACAAGCATGTATGGAGTTTTTGAGCGATGGATGAACAAGATAAAAAACAATTTGCGGCAATCATGTACGGCGTTGCTGATAATTTCGGCGGCCAGATTTCCAAGGACGGGTTGAGATTGAGATTTGAAGCCTTGTCAAACTTGGATATTGACGAAGTTTCCAGGGTTGCCACTTGGCTTATCAACAACCGGACGGCGACTTTCCCGGCTATCCCGACGGTCAAAGAGTTTCGGGATGCTTTGGAAAATCTGGATGGGCCGAAGCCAAGCCCCCGAAGCAGAGCAGAAATCCAGGCGGACAAAGTGCTGGCAAAACTCAAGTATCATGGCCGGGCTGGGAAAGCGGACTTTGAAGACCCGATAACCCAAGAGCTTATGACTACCCGCTGGCCGTACCGTGCCTGGGCAAGTTTGGTTCTGGAAAAAGAACTTGTCTGGTGGCGCAAGGAATTTATCCAGGCATATCAGGCATATTCTGAGCAGAGCCAGATTGAGGCGTTACCACAAGCAGAAACGAGAAAAATAGCCGCTCCCGTGCTTAAACTTGTCGGCGGGATCAGGAAACGGATGTGAGGCGTTGTGACGGATGTGAGGCGTTGTATGGGAAAAATTGTGAAATATGAAGCAGTTGTGTTTGGAAGTTTAAGAATAAAAAAAGTCTTTTGCGAAAAAGAATCCACTTTTTTTGTTTGGCCTATTGAAACAAATGGCAACAGAAGAAAGAAAAAAAGTAATGATTCTGCTTATTTTGATACTTGGGAAGAGGCAAAAGAGTACTTGTATAAAATGCAACGGAGGGAAATTGACGCTTTGAAGCGCCAAATCCATAAAGCAAACAGCATTTTAGGACAAATCCAAAAACTCAAAAACCCAGAGGGTGAATAGCACATGGCAGGACTAAACAAAGTTATGATTATCGGGCGGTTGGGGCAAAACCCAGATATGAAATATACACCAGGCGGCAGGGCAGTCTGCAACCTTTCAATTGCCACGAGTGAGGAATGGAAAGACCAGGCCGGACAGAAGCAAAGCCGCACAGAATGGCACAGAGTTGTTGCTTTTGGGAAGCAGGCGGAAATCCTGGAAAAGTATCTTTCCAAGGGCGACCAGATGTACCTTGAAGGGCGTTTACAGACAGATTCCTGGGAGAAGAACGGCCAGAAGCATTACACAACTCAGATCATGTTGTCTGAATTTCGGTTTTTGGGCGGTAACGGCAAGAGTCAGGGCAATCAGGGGAATGGCGGGTATCAACCGCAGGGGAACTATCAGCAACAACCGCCCAGGCAGGATGATATTCCGTTTTGAGGGAAAACAAAATGAACGAAATCGCAATCCAGAAAAGTATTTTGAATTATTTAACCCTGTTCTCCCGGAAGCATAACCTGTATTTCTTCCGGGCAGGGTCAGGGGCAATCAAGACGGCCCAGGGGCGATATTTTAAGAGCGGGAAACCCGGATGCCCGGATATTGTGTGTTGCTACAAAGGGCAGTTTATTGGGCTGGAGGTTAAGACTGACAAGGGCCGACAATCCCAAAGCCAGAAAGAGGCGGAGTTTGAAATAGGTGCTTCTGGTGGGCGGTACTATGTTGTCCGTTCTGTGGCGGATGTGGCGGAAATTTTAGCATTGTAAAGGGTATGAGATATGCCAGTAAGATGTGTTGAATTTGATGACGGTGGGATTGTTGTGTATAGACCTAAAACTTTTTTTAAAAAATTTGCAGTACGGAGAAAACAATGAATAATCAAAAACTAAACCAGGCCATGACAGACGGGATAATGCGAGTAGAGCAGATCATACACATAGCTACGCAGGCAAACAATATGAATACCAGTGATGATTTTGAACGAGTTTTTGAGTCTGCTTCTGGACCATCGTGGGAAGATCTGTGTGAAGAAATCGGGATTGATCCAAAAACTGACTATTGGGAACCAATTGATATATTTACATCTTGTAAAGAGGTTGGGCGGCTGGGAGTTGTTACAAAAGTAGCTTTCCCAATGCCACAATTTTTGAAGAGGCCGGGTTTTGACTTCCACCACGAAGAGGTTTACGAGCGGTGGTTTTACGGGGAGACGCTGGAAGAAGCCTATCAAAAGGCGTTTGAAATCCACAGAAACGCTGTGGAGCATGGTTGGTATGATGGAGAAAAAAGAAAAGTGCCGGAATTATTGTGTTTGGTGCATTCGGAGGTTTCAGAGGCTCTGGAAGCGTACCGGAATGGCGATCAGGATAATTTCCGGGAAGAGCTTGCAGATGTAGCAATCCGGTTGATGGATATGTCTGAATATCTAAGCGTTGACCTGGAGGCTGAGATTGCTCGGAAGCACGAAATCAACAAAGGGCGACCGTACCGGCATGGCGGGAAGGTGTGCTAAAAAGAAAAGCGGCAGACTCGTTGTGAGCTTGCCGCTTTCTCTGCCTATTCGGCAGTTAAAAGTAGAAACATTTTTCTATAAATAAGACAAATATTTCTAAGCTGCCTATTCGGCAGTTGAATGGCTGACTGTTTGCCAGCGAGTTCATATTCTCATAGGCTGATGGGCGTGTCAAGAAGTTTTTTTCTTGCATGTTATTTTTTTTCGATAGACTGATAATCTCCTTGGGCTTCCATGGCAGCGTCAATCAAGTTTTCCAGCAATCTAGTTGCTGGAATTTTCTGATTTCTCAGCCATTCAATTTGATCATGCCGCAACTTCATTGAGTATGACATTTTCCGTTTTGCCGAAGGGAACGGCTTTCGGCCTGCGCCCGGTCTTTTGCCGCCCCAGGTGTTTTTTTCGGTCATTTTGCCTCCTTGCTATAAACTTTCTGTATGCCCTCAACAAATTCATCCCGGATTTGCTGGAGGCCATCTTCAATCAGCCGCAAGCGTTCTTTTTCTTCTGCCCTGTACGCTTTGCGCTTCATGTTGCTTGTAAGCTCCAGTAAATCCAGCAAAATTTCGCCTCCTGGGACTTCTGCCCGGATCGCTCGGTTGTAAACTTGCCGGGTTTTTGTGTTGCCGTATTTTTCCTGCAAAATATTTTTTACATATTGCATGATCATTTCCCCCAAGGCAATAAACAAGGGATTTTGTTTACTTTTCTATAATACAGCTTTTTTTGCAATACACAGCCCTGATGTTGAGTCCAGACCGCCACCTGCCAGCGGGAATCAAGTTTTGGAATGATCGCCCATTGCTCTGTGCCGATATGCAGAGCAAATGGACTATCGCTGTAATCATCAAACAATAATTCAAAAGCATCTTCCCGGCCCTCTTCCGGCCACGGGCCACGGGAAAGGATGATTTTCTTCCCGGTTTTCATTTCTGGGATCATATGCTCGGCGATTGGCGGCACTAAAACCCTTATCACGCCAGCATTCGGGGAGAAAAACAATACGCCATGATCCGCATATTCTGAATTCCAATAGTTTGTGGCTTTGATTTTTGGCCCGGCGTTTTCTATTTCAATGATTGTCCTCATTAGTTCTCCTTGTTTTTTTTATCAGTCATGTATCCCGTATGATTGTTCTTTCCTGGCAGACTCAAGCTCTCTTTTGTATTTAATAACCGGATCGTTTGAGTAATTTCCGCAATCTCCGTGGCACCAAGATTCACAATTAAAACAAAATCCGGTTTCTATTTTGTGCTGGATGTCCGCTTGTTCTGCTGTTTCAGCTTCTTTTTTTGCGGCTTCTTTCCCTTCCCATTTTTCCCTTGCTTCTACAATTTTTTTTAGCAGCTCTTCATCGCTTTGATCTGGAAAGTCAACATCATAGCCATTTTCAAGGGCTGTCTTACACTCTTCAAGAATTTCTTCATTCGGCCTTGTTATGTCTCCACGCCATTCAACGTTGCTGTAATCTCCCCAACCCCTTGTAGACAAAAAAATCTTTACCATCTTTTTTTCTTGTTCCCGCCGACGATCTTCTTCTGCTTGTATTTTTTTGTTTACAGGATGGTTGGCCCAATCATCACCCATTACAATTTCGCCGCCGTTTATAATCTCTCCTACTTTCATTGTGCAGCTTGCAACCTTATCAAACTCTTTTTTCTCCAGCATTTTTAAATATTTCTTTTTATCGGCACCTTCTGGTAGGGATAGCATTGGGTAGATCGTCCCGCTATTTTCCACCCATAAAGAGCCATTTTCTTTTATGATAAATTGAGAGGTAGAGAGTCGTTTTGATACTTTGTCGTTTTTTAAGATGATTACAAAATTATTTTCCATGATTTTCTCCTTTTTATTGATGTTTTTTATTCCCGGCCTTGCCTTCCGGGGGTTTCCCTTTAGTTTTGATTATAATATACTATATGTAATTCATTTTATCAAGATAAAAATCAAAATTTATCAAAATAATTTTGCAAGGCAATCAAAACAGCCTCCCGAACTGATATATTTTCTTCACAAGCGTATGTTTTTATTGCGTTTTGTAAATCTTCAGGCATATCTCTAATTTGCAATGTTATTGAGTTTGGATTTTTTCTCCGAAAGATTTTTCTTGTGATGTGAGTCATATTTACAAGCTCCCCGGCATCTTCCCGGCGGTCGATCTCTGCCTGGATTTCCGGCTCGCATTCGTCGCATATCAAAATTTTTCCGGTCATTGTGCCGCTTGTTGGTATTTTGCCACAAACTGAGCATAGGTATTTCATAAGTTCCCTCCTAAAAGTTTGTCAATTTCTTCGATCCGGGCCAGCAACTTTTCTTTTTCTGCCTTGAGATTTTCTATTTTTTTATTGTCGGAGTTTTGTTTTCTCCAGTATTTATACGCTACTCCCTTTGTTCCTAATCTCTCTAACTCTCCATTTTCTTTTACAAAATAAAAACATGGAGTGCTGTTCGCTGGCTTCCGATAATCTTTTTGGCCTTTGGCAACAATGTCTCCCGGCTCTGCGTCTAGCAATAATATGCCCTTGTATCCGGGCTCACCGACCCAAGTCCCAAAAGCAAAATTTCCTTTCGGGTTTTGGGAAAAATCTACCCTGGCTATCCACGGCCGTCCGTATCTTTTTTCGTTGTATGTGTTTGTTTCTATTTTGATCTCCATTTTATTTTCCCTTGTGTTTTTTTGGGGTCTGCTTTATTATTTATTTACCCATGATTTTTTCATGGTGTTTTTCCTCCGGTCAGGCTCTTTGCCAATCGCCTGGCCGGGGGTTTTGCTTTAGGCGGGCACTTTGTAATATACGCCGTTACCATCCCAATCTAAATAATCCAAGCTGCCGTATGCCGAGAACCCTTTTTCGACGCAAATGCTTCTGATCAAATAAGCCTCCCCGTATCTCCAGCCGATTTCTTCGTTCTCGTCTTCATAAAATACAGATGTTTCTTGATTCCAAAATTCAATCCCGCCCTCTTCGCTGTTATAATCCACTCCGCCGGTACTCTCAAGTTCTCTAGCCGCTTCTATCGGCATGTCTTCGTACTTGATAATTTCCGCATCGGCGGGCAAATCGCTTTCTGTGATTGATAAAAAATCAGAACCGATATTAAGCGCCTCGTAGATGTCATAGTCTTCGCAGATTTTATAATCAGGACTAGAGTATTCGCCGTGGCTTAATAAATATATACCACCTGTTTCCTTTTTGATCCATTTTTCTGCTTTTTCATAAGTTTCAAACTCTTCGATTTCGTTTTTTTCGTTTCTTAAAAAAGAAACCGCAGCGCGATTTCTTATTGTCCCGGCAAGATAATGTTCTTCAATAATGATTTGATAACCCATGATTCTTTCTCCTTTTTGGTGTTTTTTTTGTTTTCCGGCTTTGCCTTCCGGTTTGTTTCTGATCTTGCTTGCCTTTCCGTCCATTGTTTCATCTGCGTAATCTCTTTGAGTTTGTTACCGATGTTTACCCGGTGCGGTTAAGCTCCCTTGATCTTGATTACAAGATATAATATGCAATGCAGATTGTCAAGAAGTTTTTTATTTTTTTTTAAATAATTTTCTTCTGGTTGATTTTATTCGGTATTTTTCTCTTGATTTGTTCTGTGTATTTTTGTATAGTTGATATACACAAAATGCACAAATAGATAATATCAGATATTAAATGAAAGAATTATCAAGGAAAGGCTGG
>PDWI01008746.1_pt1 | contig 11839 bp, 4 predicted proteins | sample 1430891 | NCBI WGS metagenome assembly PDWI01 (sample SAMN01162508, study PRJNA174530) | Oral metagenome, whole genome shotgun sequencing project. | biome: Marine environment; feature: Marine mammal; material: Swab sample of the gingival sulcus; isolation source: swab sample of gingival sulcus...
TATTTTTCCGGCTCACTCTTTGCCTGCTCATCAAGGAACTTGAGGAAACGCTTGGTTATAACCTTACGCAGTTTGGCCACCAGGGCGTTATCCTGCAATGCCTGGCGGGAGATATTGAGCGGCAGATCTTCACTATCCACCACCCCTTTTAGGAAACGCAGCCATTCAGGCAGAATATTTTTGGAGTGCTGATCAATCAGGATACGCTGACAATAGAGATTGACCCCCGGCTCCATCTTGCCAAAGCCAAAGCTCTCAAAGTTTTCCTCCGGTACAAACAGCAGCGCATTGATAGCAAGGGGCGCATCGGCAGAAAAATGGAGGCGGAAGAGCGGATCAGTGGCGGCATTACCCACAAATTTATAGAACTCGCTATACTCCTCATCACTGATCTCATTGCGGTTTTTGGTCCATAATGCCTGTACGGTATTCACCACCTCATCATCAATCTTGACCGGAAAGGAGACAAAGGCAGAATACTGCTTGATAATGGATTCAACCTTCCATTTCTGGGCATACTCCTTGGCATCATCTTTCAGCTCAATAATAATCTTTGTTCCCCGGCGCAGACCCGGCATCTCGGTAATGGTATATGAACCAGCACCATCGGAAACCCACTCATGCCCCTCGCTCTTATCCCAGGAACGGGTCTGTACCCGCACCTTCTTCCCGGCCATAAAGGCAGAGTAGAAACCAACCCCAAAATGGCCGATCAGACTCACATCCTTTTTGGCAGCATCCATCAACTCTTCCAGCCAGGCAGAAGAGCCGGAATGGGCAATGGTTCCAAGGTTATTTTCCAGCTCTTCCCTGGTCATACCGATACCGGTATCGGTGATGGTCAGGGTATTTTTCTCTTCATCTACGGCGAGAGTAATCTCCAGCGGCAGATGCCCATCAAAGAGATCATTCTCCGTTACCGAGAGATGGCGCAGTTTTTCCAGCGCATCGGCGGCATTGGATACCAGCTCACGGACAAAGACATCTTTTTCGGTATAGAGAGAATTGATAACGATATCGAGAAGTTTGCGTGTTTCCGACTTAAATTCATAGGTTGTGCTCTGTTCTGTGCTCATATTTTCCTCACTGCTTGATAAAAATTAACAAAACCCCTTCTCTCCAGTAAAGCTGTTTGGCAAAAGGGTGTCTGCCTGTTAAAATGCGGGCGAAATTGTAAGCATAACTATGCCGCTGTCAAGCAAAAGCAGGCCCTTTATGATGGCGGATCATTGTACCGCAAACACTGCACTGATTATGAACAAGAGAATATTCGATACTATTATTATTGGCGGCGGACTCTCCGGCCTCACCCTTGCCCACCGGATTCTTTGCGACCAGCCGCAGCACAATTTCTGCGTGCTAGAGGCAAAAAACACAAGCGGCGGCGTTATCCAGAGCGTTCAGCACGATGACATACTGGCAGAGCCCGGGCCCCACGGCTTTCTTGATAACTGCATACAGTCACAACAGCTTTTGCAGGAGACAGGGCTGGACAAAATTGCCCTTACCGCCTCGCTGAAAACATTTGTCCGCTATGTTTACCATGAGGGGCAGTTAAAGATGATTGCCCAGAGTCCGGGAAAAATTCTCACTGCACCCCTGATCTCCCCTTTTGCCAAGCTGGGAGTATTAAGGGATATATACAAACCCTGCCTTGAAGGAGAGCCATCTATTGCCCAATGGGGAGCCTATCGTTTTGGCACGGCCCTTCTCCCCTATCTTGATGCCGCATTTACCGGAACCTATGCCGGGGATATAGAAAAACTCTCCATTGATGGAGTAATGCCGGGTTTGCGGGCAGTGGAAAGGGAATATGGTTCCATAATTCGTGGGCTGCTGAAAAAACGAAAAAAAAGCCGCAAACAGCGGGGAAAAAAACGCCCCGGCCTTCCGGCGATGACCAGTTTCCCCGGTGGAATGTGCCAGCTCACAGAGACGCTGACAGCAGAACTCACCGAGGGGAAGAATCTTTTTTATAACTCTTTGGTACAGGCAATCTGCCGCGAAGAAGGAGAAGGCTGGCGGGTAACAACAGAGAGCGGCGAGTATATCGCAGCCAATCTGGTATTGGCGGTGCCGGTCAATACCGCCCTTGCCCTGCTGGTATCCGCTGACGGGCTGACAGCAGAACCACCATTGCCGGAGCTGCCGCAGGCAGCCATTAGCACTATTGCAATGACCTTTTCCGGGAAGGTTGACATCCCGCCGGGCTTTGGCTTTCTTGTGCCTGAACAGGAGAAGAAATTTATTCTTGGCGCGATGTTTTCCTCCAATATGTTCAGTGGCAGAGCGCCACAAGGTACGCATCTGCTGGAAGTGATGGTCGGAGGCAGGCGCCACCCGGAGCGGCTGGAAAAAGATGATGCAGCACTTATCGCTGCCGCCATTGCCGATATTCAGGAAATTTTGCAGATAAGGGAGACACCACTTTCCGCCCTGCGATTGCCATCAGCAGGCGCCTTTCCCCAGGCAGAAAAAGGCTATACAACACTTATGCACTGGAAAGAAGAGATAGAGGCAGCAACCAGCGGGCTTTTCCTCTGTGGTTTCGGCTGGCAGGGAATTGGCATTAACGATATGATAAAGGGAAGTTTTCAGGTCGCAGAAAGGCTGCTCTGTGGAGAGCAGCAGAAAAAAGGAAGCGAAATAAAGGGAATTTATTTCTAAAAACACCCTCGTCCAGGCTCAACCGTACCGGCAGCATCTTACACAAAAACCCAGTCCAGGCTCAAACCTCCCAACATCCTGCACAAAAATGGAAACAACCCTCGTCCAAGCTCAATTGTACCGGCATCTTGCAGGCGCCCCGGATTTGGACAAGCACGAATGGCCGCAATAGTAAACTATGCGGCCATTCGTGATCGTTCAAAGATGGGGTGCATCCAAGATGCCCGACTACAGTTGCTGGACTTTATCGCCTAACAGTTCCAACTGCGCCCGCATCGCACCATCGCAGCGCATCCGCTGACGAGTCACCTGAATTGCATGCAGCACAGTGGCATGATCGCGATTAAAGATACTGCCAATATCCACCAGAGACTCTTCGGTATATTTACGGGAGAGATACATTGCCACCTGCCGGGGGATACAAATATCACGCTTTCTTGAGCGAGAACCCATATCCTCAAGGCTTACGCCATACTGCCTGCTTACCAGCTCGCAAATCATTGATGCGGTAATCACGGAATCGACAAAACCGACAACCTGGGCAGTAACCTCCCTTACCATATCAAGACTGATCTTTCCCCTGGAGAGCAATGCCCGCCCCTGTACACCCCGCAGTACCGATTCAATGCGGCGAACATCACCACGCACACGGCTGCCGATATGACGGACACACTCTTCATCGAGCTCCAGTCGCTGCCTTTCCGCCTTTTTTGCAACAATCTCGCAGCGGGTCTCAATATCGGGAGCCTTAATATCTGCTACCAGACCACAGGCCATACGGGAACGCAGCTCGCTGTCAAGTTTGTTCAGCTCCTGCGGGGGAGCCTTTGAGGTAAGAACAACCCGCTTGCCCGATTTCAGCAGGCAATCAAGGACATCATTGAGTTCCTCCTGCGTCTTGATCATATTTTTGGTCAGCGTATGCACATCCTCTATAAGCAAAATATCACAATTCTCCTGATACTTTGTCTTGAAGTCATCCATACTCCGGTTTTGCAGCCCCCGCACCATCTCCTGGGAAAACTGCTTCGCAGTAAGGTAGTGGATTCTGGTCATCGGTGAATCGGCATACACCTTCTGCGCAAGGGCATGAGCAAGATGGCTTTTGCCCAGCCCGGTATCGGCATTAAGATAGAGACAAGGACCAAAAACCGGATCGCTGTCAACCATTGATCTGCAAGCGGCCTCAGCCAGGGCATTACTCTCTCCCACCATAAACTCATCAAAGGTGTATCTGGGATTCATACTGCGCAGGCAAGAGCTATTCTCCGGCACATTGGGCAAACGCCTCTGCCGTACAATTTTGCCGGCAGCAACAGGGGGTTTCTTCAAGACCTTCTCCTTCTCCCCCTCTCTCTTTATATACGGTTCTTCCTGAAAGACAAAACGCATATCACCGCAGTTGGCATCTGCCAGCAACGCCTCCATCGCATCAAGAAAATGCTTGCGCACATAGGCTGTGATATATTTATCCGGGCTTGCCAGCACAAGCTGCCGATCACCCTCAGCAACACACCGAAGTGGCGCAATCCATAATTGAAAAATATTCTCCGCCAGCGTCTTCTGCAAACCATTTCGAACCAAATCCCAAATCATCATCCCATCCTTATCAACCCCGACCAGCCAACAAAAGGCAAAATCCTTACAAAAAACATCCCTCCGATAAAAGGAGGTGAAAAAATATGCCGGAGAATAAACAGCAGGAGAAAAAAAAGGTCAAAAATGATTTTGCCACATCCTGAACAACCAGCGAAAAGAAAATGAAAAATATTAAAAAATTCAGCAATTTCAAATTGTTAAAAACAAACAACTGCCACAAACGTCGCATTTTCAAGGCCCTTGTCAGGAAAAACAATTTCTGCCGAAAATTAGCTGTGTTATCATGTTTTCAACACCATTATCAACAAAAGGGAAAAACAGAATTATCTCTATTTATCTAAAAATATCGAAATAAATATAAAAAAAACTCAAAATAACTCACAAATATATTAAAAATAACGAAACATTGAAAATTTGAAAAAAATCAGGAAAACACACTTTTTTCCGGCGCAGCATTCTTCCAGACAGCCCTTTGCCCCGATTATCGCAAGGTTCTGGCCAAAGAGAGGACACTTATATGGCAATCTATTGATTTCAAGAGAGATTTACAGCACTCATTAATAGTCGCTCCTGTTGTTATCACATCATCTACCAGGCAAATATGCTTGCCACACAAATTCTCATTCCCGCAAAAAACAAACATCTCCTTCAAGTTTTCCAGCCTTTTTTCTCTTGATAAACCACTTTGCGCAGTGGTGTTTTTTATCCTTTCAAGGAGTTTTGGCACAATTTTAACGTCTTTATTCCCGCCAAAAAAAAGCCTGCATAACAGAAGCGACTGGTTAAATCCCCGCGCTCTTAACCGGAGTGGATGCAGGGGCACCGGGGCAACGATATCGACATCAGCAAACCGGGCCAGATCAGCACCATCACAAAGTTGGGCAATACCTGCGAGAAAAAGCCGGTCGCGGCGAAACTTGAATTGCAGAACAAGCTGACGCATCATATCATTATAGACAAAAAGAGATCGGCAAAAGCGATATGGTGGTGGAGTACGCAAACACCGCTCACAAACACCCTCCATCATAAGCGGCTCTCCACAAATACGACACAGCGAATCGTTTAAACGGTCGAACTTATCAAGACAATCAGCACAAAATACCCCTTCCTCGCCGCAGATAAACAGCCCGTTGCATATAATGCAGCGCGGCGGAAAAAACATCTCTTCTGCGCGATCAGCCAGTTGCCCACACCAATCCAGCCTCCTGCGAAAAAAAGAACGGGACAATAAAACTTTTTTTTGATGCTTCATATTTGCATTTCCCGCAAAAAATGGCATAATGGGGCGTTTATGTTATAAAAGTCTTCCCTGCCGTGGCGAAACGGGCAGAGAAAGACAACAAGGAACCTGAATCACATTATATTCCGCCCTTCTCCAGAAGCTACAGGAAGGGTGAAAGGCTTTTTGTTCAAGGCTTCCGACAGCTCTTTGCAATCTTTTACCAGAAAAATACAAGGACGATTATTTATGATACCAGCAGGCAAGGCAAAACGCCTCTTTTTTTCACTCTCGTTTGCGGCCCTCTCCACCCTTTTTGCTGCCATTCTCCTGCCTGTAGAGGCCAATGCAGCAAAAGCGATTTTTCTCCCTCCAAAAGTAAAAAGTTTCCAGAATACAGAAGAGTATACCCGGCGTATTGATACTGACCTGCGTCAGGAACTGGCCTCTTCAGATATTACTCTGCTGCAACGTGCGAAGATAGAGACAATACTTGATTACCAGAAAGGGAACTGGCCGCCATCCATACAGCAGCTAGCGCAACTGGCGAAAAAAAACGGTACAAAAAATGTTATTACGGCTCTTGTTACTGTTGCCGGGAATGATTTTACCATTGATGTACAGTATATTGATACCCTTGCCCCGGAAAATCCGGTTTACTTTTACCAGACAGCGCATTCGGAAAAAGAACTCTCTGCGGCGGTAAAAAAGATTGCCGGACTTATCAAACAGTATAATGTCCGGCAGTTTCATATCGAAAAAATTATAATAAAGGGTAATAACCGTATTGATGCCGGTGCCATCCTGCGTAAGGTCGGTGTACAAAAAGGGGATGTTTATGACCAGGCAACGCTGAAGGAAGATCTGAAAAAGATCTTTGCGATGGGCTATTTCAGCAATGTGCAGGTTGATGTAACAGAAGGAGCCAAAGGAAAACAAATCACCTTTGTGGTTAAAGAAAAACCGGTAATACAGTCAGTGCGTTTCCGTGGTATTTCAGAGCTGAAGGAAGAGGATGTCAAGGCAGCCGCTAATGTGCGCGACCACCTTATCCTCAACCATCTGCAAATTGATAATGCAGAAGATGCAATTCTCGCTCTCTACAAATCCAAAGGCTTTTACAACAGCAAGGTCAAAGCCAATATCAGCTACCCCGATGATCAGGGGGCGATAGTGGAGTTTGTCATTGACGAGGGGGAGAAGATCTATATCAAGGAGATAAAAATTGAGGGCAACCACGCCTTTGACGATGATGAAATTCTTGATCAGATCCAGACCGGAGAACGATGGTTTATGTCGTGGCTGACAGAATCCGGGCTGCTTGACCAGACAAAAATAAAGCAGGATGAAGGGTTGATCCGTGCGTTCTACTCTGACAATGGCTACCTTGATGTACGGGTTGATAACCCGGTTATTGAACAGCAGGGGAAATGGCTCTATATCACCTTCAGTATTGATGAAGGGCCACGCTACAAGATCGGCACAGTAAAAATCACCGGAGAAGAAAAAGAAAAACAAGAACTCCTCTCTCTGCTTGATATGCGAGAGGAAAAATATGTCAGCCGCAAGATTATTCGCAAGGATATTCTTAAGCTGACTGACTATTACGCCGAAAAGGGCTATGCCTTTGCCAATATCAGGCCCCTGTTTCAGAAAATAGGCGATAACCGGATGGATATTGTTTTCTCCATTGACAAGGGTAATCTGGTTTATGTGGATCGCATTGTTATTCGTGGCAATACCCGCACCCGTGATAATGTTATCCGCCGGGAACTCCTCCTTGAAGAGGGAGGGATATTTGATGCAAAGGCTCTGCGCCTCAGCAATCAGGCCTTGCGTCGTTTGCAGTTTTTTGAGGAGGTCAATATCACGCCGGAACCGGGTATAAACCCCGATCGCATGACCATTGTTATCAACGTAAAAGAGAGAAGCACAGGGAGCTTCAGTATTGGTGCAGGATACAGTTCTGCCGACAACCTTCTTTTTATGGGGAAAATTTCAGAAAACAACTTTCTTGGCCGAGGAGATTCCCTCTCTTTAAGTGCCAATATTGGTGGCAGCAGCAACTATTTTAATCTGGGCTATACCAATCCCCGTTTTAACGATTCTCATCTCAGTTGGGGGGTTGATGCCTTCCATACCTCAAGGGAGTATGACGACTACACAAGAAAATCTTCCGGCGGTGCTCTGCGATTTGGCTACCCTATCTGGGAGAAATGGCGGCTCTATACCAGCTACTCACTGACCAATACCGATTTAAGTGATGTGAAAGAGAGCGCATCCTATGTTATCAAAAACTCTATTGATATTCATCTCACCTCGGCAATCAAACTCTCTTTGGCACGGGATACAAGAAACCTGCGTTTTGGTGCCACCGAAGGCTCACGCAACGTTATCAGTGTGAAATATGCTGGCGGTCCTCTTGGCGGCGATGCCCAGTTTACCAAGATTGAAGGAAGTTCCGGCTGGTATTTCCCGCTCTTCTGGGATACTGCCTTTCATATCAAGGTCGCAGCAGGAAAAGTGATTGAAAACGAAACCGATAAACTACCGGTATACGAACGCTTCTATCTCGGCGGTCTGCGCTCTATCCGGGGCTTTAAATATGCCAAAGTCAGCCCGATTGACCCTCTCTCCAATGAACGGGTTGGCGGTGATACAATGTGGTATTCCAATCTTGAATATATCTTTCCACTGATGGATCAACAGGGGTTAAATGCTCTCGCCTTTTTTGATATAGGCCAGGTAACAGCAGATGATATGGAAAAGATTCTTGTTGGTGACGAGCTGAAAAAAGCAGTGGGCATAGGCCTTAACTGGCTCTCCCCAATGGGGCCTCTGCAATTTGTTCTTGGCTATAATCTTGACCCGCTGGAAAATGAAGATGACTCGATCTTCGATTTCAGTATTGGCGGCAGTTTCTGATCTGCTGTCAGGATAACCGGAAAACCTTTCACAATAACGCCGCCTGCCCATATCGGGCAGGCGGCAAGTTTTATGCAATACTCCTTTCTTGACACACCGCAGCAAAAGGACCTTGCGATAACCGGCTTGCGGGGCGCATCACCAGCGATGATAGCCGCCATCGCCGCCCGCCGGATGCCTCTTTGCGTTATTGTCGCAGATGAACATCAACTGGCGACGATGGCAGGTGATCTCTCTCTTTTTACAGACCTGCCGGTGCTTGTCTGCCCTGGCTATGATATTGCCCCCTACACCCCCCTGACACCAGACAGCAAGACTGCTGCACAACGGATAGCAACCTTTTACCGGATGCAGCAGATGACAGAGGGAATAGTTCTCTGTTCTGCCCCCACCTTGCAGCGCAAGACAATGCCACCAGCCATATTGAAGAGTACCGCGGAATATCTGGAGGCAGGAGAGAGCTTTGATCAGGATGCACTTATCGCTACCCTGCAATACCTTGGCTATGAACAGACCGATCTGGTCCAGTCCACAGGTGATTTTGCGCTGCGCGGCGGCATTATTGATATATGGCCGCCCCCCTTTCTCACCGAAGAGAAAAAGAGCTGCAATGCGCCGGTTCGCCTTGATTTCTTTGGTGATATGATCGAATCAATCAGATTGTTTGATGCGATAAGCCAGCGCTCAAGCGAAGAGATTCACGATGTTATCTTGCTGCCGGCGGCCAATATCCTGCTGGATAATGCCAGAACCAGTCAACGCCAGTTACGCCGCATTTTTTCAGAAAATGGCGAAAAATACGACTGGCAAAGTACAGAGACCGCCCGGTTGATGGAGTGCTGCGACCAGGGGATGCGTTTTGCCGGGATGGAATTCTTCCTGCCGCTGTTCTATCAGGAAAAACCGGGCACTGTTTTTGATATGCTGCCACCTGGCTGCCGTCTGCTGCTGCTTGATCCGGCGGCAATAGAAGAGAGTATGCAGCTCTTTGATGAGAGGGTTGCGGCAAATTTTGCCCGCGCTCAAGACGAAGCCGCCCCGGCACTGGAACCACAGCAGATCTTTTTAAACAGGGAGCAGATAACGAAAGAATTCTCCTCCCTGCCCTGCCTGCATATAACCGACTTCCCGGTTCAGCAGGAAGAGACCCAGCAGATAGAGAGCCGCAACCATCTGCTGCTTAAACAGGAAATTTCCCTGAACAGGGCAAAAACAGGGCTAATTGCCCCCCTCTCCAGACAGATCTCCGCATGGCAGCACAATGGCGACACGGTGATTCTCTGCTGCCGTTCCCCGCGCCATCGCAATAATCTTGCAGAGCTGCTTGAACCCCATAACCACACCATAACGCAACTTGAGCCACCGCTTGACCTCTCCAGCCTCAAGCGGCTTGATGCCAATACGCTCTACCTCTGTGCAGCACAGCTTTCCGCTGGTTTTTCCATTACACGGGAAGCCATCCATATCATCTCCGAAAGTGAACTCTTTGGCGAGATGCGTCTGGGAAAAAGAAAGAGGCAGCGCAGCGGAAACCCTGTCAGCTTTACCGAACTCAATAACGGAGATATTGTCGTCCATGCCGATCATGGCCTTGCCCTCTACTGCGGAATGGAGACACTTGAGCTGCAGGGAATTACCGGCGATTTTCTGCTGCTGGAGTATCAGGGCGGCGACCGCCTCTATCTGCCGGTGGATCGCCTCAACCTGATTACCAGATACCAGGGGCTCACCGATAAAACACCCCGCCTTGACAAACTGGGTGGCAGCTCATGGCATAGTACCACCACAAAGATAAGGGAGGAGGTATGGAGAGTTGCCCAGGAATTGCTTGATATTTACGCCAAAAGGGAACTCAGGAAGGGACGGCAGTTTTCTCCGCCCGGTACCCTCTACCACGAACTGGAAGAGAGCTTTCCCTATGATGAAACTCCGGGCCAGAGTGCCGCAATAAACGATGTTCTTGACGACCTGCTTAGTGAGCGGCCAATGGATCGTCTTATCTGCGGTGATGTGGGCTATGGCAAAACCGAGGTTGCTATCCGGGCTGCGTTCAAGGTTATTGAAGACGGCTTTCAGGTGGCGATTCTTGTTCCCACGACCGTACTGTCCGAGCAACACAATAAAACCTTTCGCTCGCGGCTGGAAGGTTTTGCAGTAGAGATCGACTGCCTGAACCGTTTCCGCTCCGGCAAGGAGCAAAAAGAGAGCCTGCGGCGATTGGCAGCAGGAGAAACGGACATTATTATCGGCACCCACCGCCTGCTGTCAAAGGATGTTGCCTTTCATCAGTTAGGTCTGGTGATTATCGACGAGGAACACCGTTTTGGCGTTGCCCATAAGGAGAAGCTGAAAAAGATGCGGGCAGAAGTGGATATCCTCACCCTTACCGCCACCCCCATTCCCCGCACATTGCAAATGTCGCTGCTCTCGATCCGTGATCTCTCGGTTATTTCCTCACCACCGGAACACCGCCAGCCGGTAAAGACCTTCGTTTCCCGCTTTGATGAACTGGTGATAAAGGAGGCGATCAGCCATGAGCTGCGCCGGGGCGGGCAGGTCTTTTTTGTGCATAACCGGGTAAAATCAATCCATAAAATTTCAGGCATGGTGCAAAGGCTGGTGCCGGAGGCAAGGCTTGCTGTCGCCCACGGCCAGATGGATGGCAAACAGCTTGAAGAGGTTATGGTCTCTTTTGCCTGCGGCAGAATTGATGTGCTGGTCGCCACCACCATCGTTGAATCGGGCCTTGATATTCCATCCGCCAATACCATCATCATCAACCGCGCCGATATGCTGGGGCTGGCGGAAATCTACCAGCTGCGTGGCCGGGTTGGCCGCTCTGCGACCCAAGCCTTTGCCTATCTGCTGGCGCCATCCCTTGAACATTTAAGTAAAGACAGCAAAAGCAGGCTGCGGGCGTTGATGGATGCCAATGAACTGGGCGGCGGTTTCAAGCTGGCGATGAACGATTTGCAGATACGGGGCGGCGGCAATCTGCTTGGCGTCTCCCAGAGCGGCAATATCGCCGCCATCGGTTATGATCTCTACCTTGACCTGCTGCAAAAAACAGTGGCCGACCTCAAGATACGCCAACAGAGCGGCAGCGGCCTGCAGGAAGAGATCGACCCGGAAGTCAAACTGCAAATATCGGCCTATATCCCGGAAAACTATATTCCTTCCATCAATCAGCGCTATATCTGCTATCGGCGCATTGCCGCGCTGGTGCGGGAGGGTGAAGAGCACAAGGGAGAGCTTGTTGCAGAGCTGCGGGATCGGTATGGCACCCTTCCCGATCCGCTGAACTTTTTGCTGCGCATAATAGAGATAAAGAAGGCACTGACAGTCCTGCGCATCTGTAAACTGGAACAGGGGCCAGATTTTCTGGTTTTCACCTTTGTTGACGACACCCCCATTGACCCGCTGGATCTG
>PDWI01016109.1_pt1 | contig 11837 bp, 6 predicted proteins | sample 1430891 | NCBI WGS metagenome assembly PDWI01 (sample SAMN01162508, study PRJNA174530) | Oral metagenome, whole genome shotgun sequencing project. | biome: Marine environment; feature: Marine mammal; material: Swab sample of the gingival sulcus; isolation source: swab sample of gingival sulcus...
TTGCCGTCTATAAAGGCAAAGTCTATTTTTTCTAATCGGTTGATAAGTTTTGGCAAGGTGTCATCGAAATTTCCAAGAATTAGTTCGTAATTGGAAAAATTGAGATTCTTGAAATTGTTTTTTGCGACTTCGGCAATAGATTTTGAGCCTTCCAAAGTGTATACTTTTACTTCCGGTTTGCCAAGCCCCAAATACAGTGAGGATATTCCTAAAGATGTACCTAATTCCACTACTGACTTATGCTTAAATTCATCCACGATATTAGACAATATTCTACATTCCCATTGGGGCGAAAGTGCGCTTTTGGCTATTGAGGCTATGCTCCTTTTTTTATCCTTGCTGAATTGTGAACCTGCGCCCAAGTCTTCAACCGTTATGATTTGTTTATCTTTTTTTAGATTTTTTCTTGCTTTTTCAATCTCTACAGACCTGCTTTTATCTCTTTTATCAATATCCCTCAAATATTCATTGGTGATGTCCTTAGTGGACTTAGATTGAAAATAAAATTTAATCAAATTCTTTAGCTGTGATAATTGCATATCAAATCGCTTTAATTTTAACTATATCAAGTGTATCTAATCGTGCATTATCACAATTCTATGAATATAATCAGTGCTGTTTGCTCCGATTTTTAAGAAATAAATTCCGTTTTTTATCATAGATGTATTGATGCTATATTTGTCATTTATTTTGTCTATTTCAATATCAATTTTTCTGCCCGCGATATCCAATAACTCCATCTGTAAGTCTTTTAACTTGCTATCCTTTAGTTGTAGGTAAAGTTTTTCGTTTGTCGGATTAGGATAAGCCAGGAATTTATCAAAAAATTCATCATCAACACCTGTTATTTCTCCGATAAATACTTTTACTAACTTTTCGCAATCGTTATAATCTGTCATCGTTACATCGTACCAACCGGAAGCAAGGTTGTAAGCCTCATTACCCGTTTGATTGTCGGCTTTTTCATCCCATACAAACTCATAAGGCGAAACACCTCCTTGCGGTAATATCCTTGCGGAACCGTCGGCTTTACCTGCGTGAGCAGGCTTTGACTCTATATCTACACTCAATTCATCAGGTTGAGAGATAAATATTGTATCTGTGATTATCTCGCAATTATTTTTGTCGGTTACAGTTGCGAAGTAATTCCCGGCATTTAGTTTTATGTTGCTAAATTTGGTGCTTTCGTCACTCCACAATACGCTATAGGGCGCAATGCCTCCCGATATTTGCAAATCTATTTGTCCGGTATTCTCGCCGAAGCAATCTATATTTTGAATATTTATATCGGTAAATTCAAGTTTGTCCGGTTCCGGAATAAATATATTTTCACCTATACCAACACAACCCAAACCATCGGTAACAGTAACATTGTAGCTTCCCGATTTTAAATTGTTTATTTCGCAAAAAGTATCGTTTTTTATAATCTTACTTCCGGCACTCCAATTGTAATCGTAAGGCGTGTTATCAGACTTGATTGTCGCTAATAATGAACCGCTGTTGTCGCCATTGCAAAGAATGCTATCCAAGATAGATATATCTATTTCAATAGGGGTGTTTCGGTTGCTTATTTCAATGTTATTTAGCACTTGTTTGCAACCTAATTCATCGGTAACCGTTACGCCATAGTAGCCAAGATTAAGGCTGTCAATATAATTATCGGGCGATACCGTATTATCATTGCTCCAAAAATAGGAATATTCTCCATAGCCGTTGTAGGTCTTAATCTTGATTAATCCGTCATTTGTTTTTGCACAAGTTACAGAAATTATAGTGTCAATTTCGGCGGTCAGTGCATCTATATTTTTTATTTCTATGCTATCCAATAGGCTTTGGCAACCGTTATAGTCATTGACTTGAAGTGTATAAACTCCAGGTTTTAGGTTGTAAATGTCATCGGAGCTGCTGACAAAATTGTCATTTGTCCAAAAGTAGCTATACGGTGGCGTTCCTCCTCTAACCGCTATTTCTATTGATCCGTTTTGCTCTCCAACGCAAGTGACGTGGTCTATGGCACTTATGACTACGTTTAACGAATCGGGGGGCGTTAATTGAACGGGACCAAAAACTTGAAAACAAAAATCAGAATCGGTAATGGTGCAATAGTACTCACCTAGTTCCAATCCTGTGATATTATTTGTAGCCATACCATTGTTCCAATTAAAAGAGTAGGGGGGAGCACCTCCGTTTACTCGTAGGCTAATGCTTCCGTTTGAGCTGTTGTAGCAAGACGGATTTACCCTGTTGAGAACGACGATGTCGAATTTTGTAGATGCTTTTAGTTCAATCTCCGGCGATATAAAGATGCAGCCCTCTGAATCGGTTATGGTAACTTGGTAAACACCTTCGCTTAGTGCCGATATGTTTTTTGTAGTATCTTCCGTATTCCACTTATACTGAAATGGAGCCACTCCGCCGCTGTGTTCGATTTGTATTTCACCGTTTGGTAAACCGTTACATTCCGGTTCTGTAATATTTAGAATTTCAAAGTCTAAATACTCCTTATATCCAACATGAATAGAATCTGTTTTTACACCACAGCCCGACTGGTCTGTTATCTCACATTGATAATATCCGGACGGAACATCAGTCAAATTTTGTTCTGTTGAGGAATTAGACCATAAAAACTCATAAGGAGGTTGTCCGGCTGATACTTCTATGGTGATGCTACCGTCATTACTACCGTTACAAGTGGTTTTTACAACCTCAACAACGTTGGCAACAATAGAATTTGAAGTTCCTATATCGTCCTCCATACCGTTACAGTTTTCATCGATAAAATTACAGGTTATTTCCTCCGCGTCCTTGCCAAATCCATCGCCATCTCTATCAGGATAATATAAATGTTTCGCAGGGTCTACCAATTGTGCGTTGTGAAAAATAATATCATCGATTGCTATATCGCCGTAATCGCCACCTTCTATCGTCTCTGCAACAAACCTAAAATGGCATATTTTATCGGTATAGTCTATGAGGGATATTGATTTGGTAATCCATTCATTCGCTTGTGCTCTGTTTTCAAAAATAGTGCTCCAAGTTTCTCGGTTGTCTGTACTGATTTGTAGCTTTAACACGCCGATGTCAGCTCCGTACATATGATAACTAAAGGTCATGTCACAGTCTCCATTGCTCGCTCCAATCTGTAAACATTCAGATTCCAAGATAGCGAGGTTTGTATTGCATTCTCCTGCTGAACTTTCAACATAAAGATAATTTCCGTAGCCGTATAAATCGGAATTTGGTCCTGTGAATTCGGTTGTTGTTTCACCTTTGTTTACCAGCCAAAATTGAGAACTGCTCATATTCTTCCATACTTCGGAGGATAGGCAATCGTCACAGCTTGAATTGCAGGTTTGATAGTTGTCAAAACTTTCTCTTATAGTGGGTGTGCCGCAAAGAAACTCACTTTCCAGTACGCAGGATTTTGGTGATAAATTTCCGTTACACTTCGATATAAGAGCGTATTTGTAGTTATTTTGATTATTCAAGTCCAAAATTAAATAGGAGCCTGTGTTTTTGATGGTGTATTTTTCGATTTCATTTAATTGATTTTCTGTTTCTATTATTATACTATCTACTATATCGGCAGATTCCCAGTTCAAAAGTACAGAATTGTCATTTTGCGGTATTAGGCTTATTTCTTTGGGTACAGGGCATATTATAGGCTCAAAATCAATTTCAATAAAATCAAAATATCCTGTACTTGCCGGCGATTTATCGATTATAATCAATTCCCATCTTCCGAAAGGAGGTTTTTCGTCATATAGGTTTTCCAAAGGCTCTTGGGGTCGGTAATTCCCCACAAAAGGAAAGATATTTTCAGTGATGCTATTGCAAGCCTCATCTGAGAAGATCACCGTTTCCAAGCAGTTTGTATCTTTAGGATTGCCGTAGCCTATGTTGTCATTGAGTCCGTTTGAAGAGGTTAGCATTACTTCCAAGCCACTCGGAGATTTCAATTTTATTTCCAAAATAAAAAACTTTGTTTCTGCCGGCGAACTATAAAAGTCCTTGAGGGGGAACTTCATATTGCAATAAGAGGGATTGGAGCAGTCGGTGATGAAAGTATATTCATTAGACCATTTGCTTTGAGAGCCATCGCTGCAAATACTTCTCAGTTTGAAAAAATATTTGGTATTAGGTTGTAAATCTTCGATGGTGTATGTGTTTTCAGACAAAGAATCGGAAATATTATTTTCGGAATACTCTTCGTCAATTATTCTCCATTTTATTTGGTAGTACTGAGCATCTGTCTCGTTTCTCCAAGCAATTTGTAGGCGTGGGACAGGAGGCTGATAGTGTATTATTTCCAAGTATTACCAACAAGGCACAATACACGAAATACAAGGCTTTATTTTTTATTCTCATTATTACAATTTTACCGAAATAAATTCTAATGGCACAAACCGACGCGAATTTATCAAAAAAATAATAAATCGTACAATAATAGAGATGATTTATTATTTATTATTCTTACAATAATTGCTTTTGATTTTAGTTTTCTTTTTAAATATTCTAAATGTTTATTCTCTGTTAGTGTGTTATTTCTGCGCTTAATTGTAAATTTGCGCATTAGTTTTTTGTAAAAATGAATATATGAGAAATCTACTTTTGCTATTTGTACTTTTATTTTCCGCCTGGGGTTTTTCGCAAGGACGATATGAACTAAAGAAATATCAGGGACTTGCAGACGATGCTTTTGTCAATGATATAGTGTTGGGAGACGGGATAAGCTCTTATGTTGCTTGCAAAAAAGGGTTGTTTTATATTTCTTCCGTTGGTTCTGAATCTAGGACAGTTATGCCCAATAAGGATGTTTCTGCTATTTCAAAATTATCGGGAAGTACTTTTTTCTTTTCCTACGATAATACTTACACATATTCTTTGAATTTATCGGAGCCAAAGGAATTTGGTGAAAATAGCGTAAATGTCAATTGTTTGTTAGAGATTGGTGCAGCTTTGTGGATAGGTACAGATAATGGCGTTTATACGGTAAATACATCTAAGAATAAAGTTACGCATCATTATACTTCAAAAAATTCAAAGTTGGCATCTGATGTTATAAATTTCATACATAAGGATAATTTTGGCGTTGTATGGATTGGTACTACTAAAGGTATTGTAAGGATAGTGGATGGTGATTGGAAGAGCTTGTACGAAAAGAGACATTCAATGAAAACCATTTATGAAAATAGCGAAGGATTGTGGCTGTTGAGCAATACCGAATTGTGGAATATAGATAACATAGACAGGGCAAATAGATGGTATAGAATGAATTTGAAAAAAGATTTGGTAAAGGGACAGGTAAACGATCTCGTCATCGACTCAAAGGGGAGATTGATTATTGCGTCTGATATTTTGGTTCGCTTTGATCCGTTTACCGATGAATTGGCGCGATATGGTAAGGAGTTGGGAGGTGTTTCTAAAAAGTGTACAGCGTTAGCCATAGACAGTGAAGATAAATTGTGGATAGGTACCGGTGGAGATGGTTTATTTACGGTTGGATTTAGAGAGCATTTGAAGAAAAAAACAGAGTATATGCCTCTAGAGGTTGCTCTTGTCGGTAAATCTCCAAGTTGTCATGATGGTTTGGATGGAAGTGTGAAATTGATGTTGAAAGGAGGGAAAAAACCCTTTACTTATAAGTGGTCAACCGGAGATGAGGATGTCAAAAAAATTGAAAATTTGATAGCCGGAAGATATTCTGTTACCGTATACGATAGCAAAAATGATACTGTAGTTAAGTCGGTAGAAATAACTAACCCTAAACTGTTAAGTGCACAATTGGAGAATATAACATACAACATAGACGGCACCGGTAATGTCAGTTTTGCTATCAGAGGTGGAACGCCCGGATATAGAGTGGATATAAATGGGGTTACTTACAGCAATCCAGCCAAAAATCTGGCAAAAGGCTCTTATGCTGCCAAAATATACGACATTTTCGGATGTGAGGACATGGTAGAGTTCGATATAGAGGGTGAAAAAATAATGACGGAATTGGATAAAGATCTTATGGTAGTGGGAAAAACTCTTGAAATTAAAAACTTATATTTCAAGGCGGATTCTACAGGGATTACTGCAAAGTCGAAACCTGCTCTTGATGAAATTTACAATTTCTTGAATTCTAATAAGGGAATTGCAGTTGAAATCGGTGGACATACTAACAATATCCCAACTGATGAATATTGCGACAAGCTTTCTACAGACAGAGCAAAGCACGTTGCGGAATATTTGGTGAATAAAGGTATTGATAGGGATAGGGTATCATACAAAGGTTACGGAAAAAGAAAACCGATAGCATCAAATAAAACTTCTGCCGGTAGAAAGAAAAATCAGAGGGTTGAAATGAAAATATTAAGTATTGGAAAAGAATAATTGAAGTGTAAATATGAAGTGTAGCATCGTATACGTAGTTCTACTTATCTTTTTCAGTGGCGGAGTGTTTGCACAGGGAGAGCCTGTAGATTCTAGTTATGTCGACACTACCTACTACGAAAGTGATTATTATGATGACGAAGAATACTACGATGATGACTATTATGATGAGGGGGATGATTATGAAGCCGATGATGTTGAAGAAGACAATACTTTTTTGGGAGAGGTGAATTTCTCTTTTAAGTCGCCGTTACGACCTATGGAAGGATTTTCGACTAATCCTTTAGGCTTTGAAATAGGAGTTTATAAACAACTTTTTGAAGCAAAGCCGATTTACGTCGGCGGATCCTTTTTTATGGATTTCTATGAAGACCATACTGTCTATTATAATGCTTACAGTCCAATTGACGAAATAGAGTACGAATATTCCGAGTCGCTCAATGCTAATATGCTGGGATTCGGTGCCGGACTAAAACTTTTTTCTCCTGTAAGTTTGTGGTATTTTAATCCATATCTCAGTATGAATATGGAGTGGCGATATGGCTTTAGTACCATAAATGTCACCAATTTGGATCTTAATGAGAATGAAAATTCTGATTTTGAGGGAGGAAATTCAACCTTTGGATACGATATAGGCATCGGTAGTATTGTGGATGTGAACTCGAAAAATATTTATCTCAATTTTAAGATTTCTTTTAATTCCGGCGGTGGATTGTACCTATATAAGAAAAAAAAGGAAACAGATGAACTCAATGTTAGGGACTGTTTTGATTATAAGTATTTTCCTATATCGTTTTTAACTTTTAGGTTTGGTCTTTTGTTAAATTGATGAGTGTTAGTTTAAAAATAATTTTTAGTGTATATGGAGGAGATGTTAGAAAATTTAGAAAATTATAATTTTGAAGAGTTTAGTTTTGTGGTTGACAAGAAACAAAAGCCTTTGAGGTTAGATAAGTTTTTATCTGATAGAATACAAAATGTAACGAGAAGTAAAATTCAAAAGGGAATAGACCAAGGTATTATAAGAGTAAATGAAAATCAGGTGAAATCCAATTACAAGATAAGACCAAGTGATGTTATTTCCGGTTATATCCCTAAAAATTTGGAAGCGGCAAAGGGGGTGATAGCAGAGGATATTCCTTTGGATATCGTCTACGAAGATGATGATGTTATGATTATAAACAAACCTTCGGGAATGGTCGTTCATCCGGGGGTCTCTAATTATTCAGGAACATTGGTGAATGCCTTGAAGTATTACTTTGAGGAAAACCCTCTCCCGATAATGCAGGGTAATGATATTGACAGACCCGGAATTGTACACAGAATAGACAAATTTACCACGGGATTATTACTTATTGCCAAGAATGATGAGGCTATGTCCTTTTTAGCCAAACAGTTTTTTGATCACGATATAGAGCGAGAATATCTGGCTTTGGTGTGGGGAAATTTTGAAGAAAGTAGTGGCACTGTCGATGTGAATATCGGTAGAAACCCCAAGAATAGAAAAGATATGGCTACTTTTGAAGATGATGAATTGGGTAGCAAAAGAGCAGTTACTCATTATGAAGTAGTCGAAGACTTGTATTACGTGAGTTTGATAAAATGTAGACTGGAGACAGGAAGAACTCACCAAATTAGAGTCCATATGCAGCATATCGGGCATCCTATTTTTAATGATAGCACTTACGGAGGTGATATTATAGTAAAAGGTACGGTTTTTACAAAATATAAACAATTTGTTCAAAATTGCTTTGATTTAATGCCGGGGTTCGCACTGCATGCCCATACTTTGGGTTTTGTACATCCAACTACAAAAGAAAAGATGATATTTAGGCAAGAGCTTCCTGATAATTATGCCCAACTTCTTGATAAGTGGAGGAAATATACAACCTATCGCAAGAGTGAATTGGAACGCTAACGTAAAGGATTAGTATAAAATTATCCAAATATTTACAAAATAAATCGTTTTAAAGAAATTATTTTCGATAATAAAGTGTTTATCATGGTGTTGACATCTATGAGAATGTTTTTTTTATTTTGATTTGGTATCGTTTAATTTTGTCAGTCCATGCGCCAGTTGAAAATTGATCAAAAGTTTACAGCAAGAGACAGCTTATCTCTTGAGCGTTACCTTGCCGAGGTGAGTAAAATACCTTTGCTTTCACCGGAGGAAGAAATAGAATTGGCAGCAAAGATAAAGGAAGGAGATCAAGATGCTTTGGAAAGACTTACACGTGCGAATTTGAGATTTGTTATTTCTGTAGCAAAACAATATCAAAATCAAGGACTTTCATTAAGCGATTTGATAAATGAGGGTAATATAGGCTTGATGAGGGCTGCAAAAAGATTTGATGCTTCCAAGGGCTTTAAATTTATAACCTATGCCGTTTGGTGGATAAGACAATCGATTTTGAAGGCAATAGTTGAGTATTCTCGTATTGTCAGATTTCCCTCTAATAAGATCGCCGCATATAATAAGCTCATGCAGGAGTACAATTCTTTTTTGCAGGAAAATAAGCGTAAACCTTCAATATGTGAATTGGTGGATATTACGGGATTGCCATACGAACAAATAGTTGTTTTGTTAAGCATAAAGAAGAAACATCTATCTTTTGATTCTCCGGTTTCAAGGGAAGATGAAGATGCCACTATGCTGGATTTATATGTTCAAGATAATCCTATAGAAACAGATGACGAACTAATAAAAGATTCAATTAGAGACGAAATAATTAGAAGTTTGTCAGTACTTTCAAACAGGGAAAAAGAAATATTGAAATTATATTACGGATTAGATGTGAAAAAATGCCTAAGCCTTAACGAAATAGCTGATCGCTTTTCGCTTTCTAAGGAGAGGGTGAGACAAATACGGGAGCGTGCACTGCGCAAAATGAGAAGAACATACAAGAAAAATCATTTGGTCAGTTAAATTATTATACGTCATCAGGCAATAATATCATATTATACCGTTAAAATTAAGTGACTATTCTTAATACCAATTATGCTTCGAAATTATACACTGGAAAATGCTTTTTTTCATTTATTGTTCAATAAAAATGTAAACGTAGCTCCGGCTATGCTTGCGTCCTGTCTTCGTATTGATAGAAAATAGCTGCTTTTTATTTGGGTAACTTTGAATCTATAAACGGTATAATTTTTTTTAACAAAACTGTAATAATATGAAACAGAAATTTAATCTCAATTGGATGTTGATTGTCTACTTTTTGTTTGTGGTATTTTCTTGTACGCCAAAAACAGACAAAGTAGTGGTGGTAACTAAAAACAAAACACAAGAAAGTGTTTCTGTGGCAAATACCGATATTCAAAATCGTAAAGCTCTCCCTGTACAAATGAGTCCAAGGGGTGAATACTTGAGTAAGAAAATTCCAATGGATCCTGATTTTAGAACAGGAGAGCTGCCAAATGGTATGAAGTACTATATCAAGAAGAATACCAAGCCTGAAAATAGGGCAGAATTGAGATTGGCTCTCAAAGCAGGTGCTATACAGGAAGATGACGACCAGCTTGGTCTTGCTCACTTTATAGAGCACATGCAATTCAACGGTTCTGAACATTTTACAAAAAATGATCTCGTTAATTATCTTGAGAAGGTGGGGACAAAGTTCGGTCCCGATTTGAATGCTTACACCAGCTTTGATGAGACTGTATATATGTTACAGGTTAGAACAGACGTGCCCGAACAATTAGACACCGGAATGTTGGTGCTTTACGATTGGGCGGGAAAGGCAACGCTTGATGAAGAGGAAATAGATAAGGAGAGAGGGGTTGTGATATCAGAATGGCGAACAGGTCTTAGTCCTAATCAAAGAATGCGACAAGTATATTATCCTATAATGTACAAAGGTTCGAGATATGCCAAAAGATTGCCCATTGGAGATCCTGAAATAGTGAAAAATGCGAGTTATGACGTGATACGAAGATTTTATAAAGATTGGTACAGACCGGATCTAATGGCTGTTATCGTAATCGGAGATGTGGATGTTGATAAAATGGAGACCAAAATTTTTAAAATGTTTTCCAAGATAGAAAATCCGGATAATCCAAGACCACGTCAAGAATACAGCGTGCCGGCTCAAAAGGGAACAGCAGTGTCTATCGTTACCGATAAAGAAGCGCCATTCTCCAATCTCATGATTGTGAATAAATTGCCTCACATACCTGTCAAGACAAAGAAAGATTATCTGGAAAACATAAAAAGAAGATTGTTCAATATGATATTGAATGCAAGATTGGAGGAGATAAAAAATGGAGCTAATCCTACTTTTACCTTTGGGCATACCGCGTACTCTAGAAATATCGGAGATATAGATACTTATTCTTCTTGGGCAATGGTACCGGAAGGAAAAGAACTTGATGCGCTTAAAACTTTTACGGAAGAAAATGAAAGAGTTTTGAGATATGGTTTTACTCAAACCGAATTGGACAGGGAAAAGAAAAATATGTTGACTTATGCAGAGAGAAACAAAAAAGAAAAAGGAAAAACCGAATCACGAAGATTTGCGTCTAAAGCAGTGTATCACTTTTTGGAAAATTCTCCTTTGTTGAATGCTGATCAGTATTATAATTTTCTTAAAAATAATTTAAATGACATAAATTTACAATCCATCAATTCATTGGCAAAAAATTGGATAAAGGAAGATAATAGGGTCATAGTAATCACAGGACAACAAAGAGAAGGACGTGTGATGCCTACAGAACACCAAGTACTTCAGGCATTAAAAGAGTCTAAATCGGGCAATATAGAGGCTTATGTGGATGAAACGGTTGATAAGCCACTATTCGCTAAAAAGTTGCCATTGGCAGAAGTGGTTAAGTCCGAAAGTTTTGATAAATACGGTATCAAGAAAATGGTTTTAAATAACGGTCTTGAAGTTTACTACAAAAAAACAGATTTCAAGAACGATGAAATTCTTTTCTCTGCCTATAGTCCCGGAGGTTCTTCTTTATATAGCGATAAAGATTATTTGGATGCAGATTATTGCAATTGGGTAATCGAGGAGATGGGATTAGCAGAATTTGATAATGTTCAACTAAGTAAATTGTTGACAGGTAAGCAGGTGTCTGCAAGTCCTTATGTAGGAAGTATATATGATTACTTTGATGGTCAATCTACCGTTAAAGATTTAGAGATTGCTTTTCAGTTAATCAATTTGTATTTCACTGCCCCAAGAAAAGATGCTGAATTGTTTGAATCTTTCAAAATTAGACAAAAAGGGTTATACAAGAACTTACTATCTGAACCGAGAAATTATTTCAGAAACTTAGTATCAAAAATAAAATATAACAATCATCTCAGAGCATCAAGTATGCCTCAAGAGGAAGATTTTGATAAACTCAATTTAGATAGATTGTTCGATATTTATAGAGAGAGATTTGGTAATGCTTCCGATTTTAAATTCTTCTTCGTCGGTAATTTTGATGAAAATAAATTGAAAACTTAT
>PDWI01008747.1_pt1 | contig 11836 bp, 12 predicted proteins | sample 1430891 | NCBI WGS metagenome assembly PDWI01 (sample SAMN01162508, study PRJNA174530) | Oral metagenome, whole genome shotgun sequencing project. | biome: Marine environment; feature: Marine mammal; material: Swab sample of the gingival sulcus; isolation source: swab sample of gingival sulcus...
CGTTCATCCTGAGCCAGGATCAAACTCTTAATAAAAATTAACTGGCGATATTTTAATTCATCTCTGAATTGGAATCATGTTTGTTAAAACTTGCTTTTTCTTTATATACTACTCAGTTGTCAATGTTCTAATCACCCCACCGGCGACTTTTATAATGTTACCATACTTTGTTTTTTCTGTCAACATCTTTTTTAATTTTTTTTTGATTTTTTTCAATCATCTCAAACTCAAAATCATCTGCTGTGCGAAACAGCTTTTATATATTAGCATTATATTTTTTAGAAGTCAATACTTTTTTTAATTTTTTTTTTTTTGCTTTTTCTTAAAAATAAAAAGCACTGTTATCAATGCTTTTCTTCAAAATCTATTCGATAATCTACATCCTTTTTCAAAAGAAAATCACTTTCTATTTCAAGTTCTTCTAATCCTTCATAAATTGCTTTCAGAACAAAATCTCCTTTTATATGCACGGTAGAATTCGGATAAGAATTAAATATAACATATTCTTTCAGAAAATTTCTTTTACCACTTTTTCTATAATGATTCGAGCTAGGCACTATCTTTCTTTTAACTGAAAAATCTGATTTCTTTTCATTCACATCAAACTCTAAATAAATAATTCTTTTCTTATATAAATCATTATGAATTAAATCCATCAAATTATTCATCCCATTTTTCGATGGATTTTTTTCATCAAAGGCATTCATAGTAGAATCTAATATCGTGAATAAATCGTCTTCTCTATGATATAAAGGCTCTCTACCTTCTATAATACTTTCTTTATATAAATTCTTTATCAGTTGATATAATGTCGTCTCAAATTTTATAACTTCATAATCTGCATCGTTCGTCTCTTTTAAAAGTGCTCCGTTTTCATATGTTTTTATGTCAAAACCCTCTTTAAGGTCTTTATCCGTTATAATATAATATTTCGTTTGTATAAGAAAAGATTTTCTTGGCACAGAAAAATGATAAACAAGTTTTTCATCTTTTCTTGTAAAGCCATTAAATCCATAGGTATATATATTTTCTTCATAAGAAGGTGGAATAAATACTGCAATATCAGGAGCAGTTCCTTTCATATCCTCAGAAAATTTATGTACTTTAATTTCATAGATAGTTAATGCTCTATCTTTTACCACATCATCTATCTTAAAATCAAATTCATTTATTTTTTCTTTTACAGAAGCTAGTTTAGCACCTACTCTTCCTTTAAATAAAACATCACAGTCATAAGTATCTAACGATTTAAAGAATTCATCATCCAATCCATCCACTAATACAGGGTAATAAAACTTTCCTTCTCCTTTTACACTAAAAGTATCTGTTAACGTGTTAAATTGTTTATTTTCTTTTTCCAAATAAATATCTCTTTTGACCATCGTAATATGATCTTCTGTTAATGGACTAAAAATCACGCCTTCATTATTATCAAATACATTAACATCTAAATCATCATCACATGATATAAGCAACATACTTATTAATAATAAAATAATTAATAGATTTCTTTTCATATTAACCTCCCTTTATAAGACGATTATATTATAATTTTGTTCCATAAAAAAAGCAAAGCCTTATGTCTCTGCCTTTTATATATATTAAAATTTTACTAGTCCTAAATTTGATAATAAGATAAAGATTATTGCAGCTGGTGCTATAATTCTTAAACTCCAGATAAGTACATTAAATACAAATCCAGAAATCTTATATTTTCCACCACTAGTAAGTTCATCTTTTACATCATCAAGATTCATTTTCCAACCAACGAATATTGAAACTAGGAATCCAGCAATTAGAAGTAAAAAGTTTGCAGTGAATTTATCAAGTAAATCAAAGAATCCAACTCTAATCCACTCTCCACCTTCAAAGAATGGGAATGTAACATTTGCAAGTTTACCCATTGAAAGTGAAGCAAATACTCCTACCATAGTAATAATTGATGTGATTAAAAGTGTTGCTCTTAAACGAGGCATATTCTTTTGCTCAGAAATATATGCTACACTAACTTCTAATATAGAAATAGAAGATGTAAGTGCTGCAACAAATAATAATGCAAAGAATAAGAATGTAAAGATAGCGCCACCAAACATTTGATCAAATACGTTTGGAAGTGTTATAAATACTAAAGATGGACCTGCTTTTGCTTCTATTCCAAATGCAAATGCTGCTGGGAATATTGCAAGTGCTGCTAAAAGAGCAATTAATGTATCAAAAATAGTTACCTGAATTGCAGTCTTTCTTAAATTCTCTTCTTTTTTAATATATGAACCATAAGTAAGCATAATACCCATACCAAGAGATAATGTGAAGAATGCTTGTCCAAGTGCTGCAAGAATTACATCTGGACCTACTTTAGACCAATCTGGCTTAAATAAGAACTCAAGTCCTGCACTAGATCCTGGAAGAGTAAGTGCTCTAACATCGAGTACGATGATAATAACGAATAATAATGGCATTAAGAATTTTGCAACCTTTTCAATACCATCTTTTACTCCACCAATAACGATAGCAGCTGTTATCATCATAAAGATAATTTGCCATACTACTGGTACAAAATCATCACTGATAAAATCAACAAATAAATTTGTAATAGCATCTGTTGCCATTCCTGATAAGTTGCCACCTAATGAAATAAACATATAGTGAAGAGTCCAACCAGCAACAACGCCGTAGAATGAAAGAATTAAGAATGCTGATATAATGCCAATAAAACCTGAAATATGCCATTTCGTACCTGGTGCTACTTCCGAAAAAGATGCTGAAGCATTTTTTGCACCACGTCTACCAACAACAAACTCTGCAAGCATAATTGGAATTCCCACTAATAAGATACAAACTAAATAGATAAGGATAAATGCTGAACCACCATTTTGACCTACTATATAAGGAAACTTCCAAATATTTCCTAAACCGATAGCTGAACCTGCAGCTGCAGCTATAATACCAAATTTTGAAGAGAATGAGTCCCTCTTCTGAACACCATTGTTTTTTTCCATAAATCCCCCTAACATTTACATATTATTATACCTTGTTCTCAGAAGATGTCAATAGATATTGTTTAAATATTGTAATAGTTCTAAATATTCAGACTATTCGATGCATATACATCTATTTTTTAGATATATATTCTGCAGCCCTTATACCATCAATAGCTGATGAAACAATTCCTCCTGCATATCCAGCTCCTTCACCAATAGGGAAAATGCCTTTATGACTAACACTTTCCATATTTAAGTCTCTTATCAGTCTTACTGGTGAAGAAGATCTAGACTCAATAGCTGATAATATTACATCATCCGCATCAAAACCTTTTATTTTCTTCCCAAATTCAGGAATAGCTTCTTTTAAAGAAAGATAAACTATCTCTGGAAGACATTGATTTAACTTGCAATGCCTTGTTATTGGCTTCACAGAAGGTTTGATATCTCCTGTTTCACTAATTTTATTATACACGAAAGAACCTACCGTTTCAATAGGCACTCCATAATCACTGCCTCCCAGCGCATAGGTCCTCTTCTCATATTTCCTCTGAAATTCAATACCTGCAAGGGGATGAGAAGAATTATAATCTTCTTTATTTATTTGAACTAGAAGAGCCCCATTTATATTTTTTTGATCTCTTTTTCGCTCACTCATTCCGTTTACCACTAAACAATTTTCTTCAGAGCACGAATTAACAACCATTCCTCCTGGACATACACAAAAAGAGTATACTGTTCTTCCTGTAGAAGCCTGATAAGTCAGTTTATAATCACTTGCTCCTAAATAATCAATATAATCCAGTGATCCATATTGATTCTGATTAATCGTATCTTGATGATGCTCAATACGAACGCCCATCGCAAAAGATTTCTGCTCCATTTGCATTCCTATATCATATAAATGCTCAAAGGTATCTCTACTACTATGACCTATTGCTAAAACTATATTTTCTGCTTTATAAGTATTTGAATTCGTTTTTATAATATACTGATTTTCTTTTTTGATTTCTTTTACACATTCATTAAAATATACCTTACCACCCATTGATATAATTTTATTTCTCATATTTTTTACAACATCTTTTAAAATATCTGTTCCAATATGAGCTTTTTTCATATATAAAATATCTTCTGGCGCACCGTTTTCAACAAAGATTTCAAGTACTTTTCTCCCTCGTAAATCTTTACTTCTACTCGTTAATTTTCCATCCGAAAAAGTTCCTGCTCCGCCTTCTCCAAACTGAACATTGGATTCAGGATTTAAAATACCTTCTTTCCAAAATTTATCTACCGAAATACTTCTAGCATCCACATCTTCTCCCCTTTCAAGAACAATAGGCTTTAGCCCAAGTTCTGAAAGAATATACGCGGCAAATAAACCCGCTGGACCAAACCCTATGATTACTGGTGAAGATTTTTTATTCACTTTAGGATAAGTATATTTTTCTACATCTACCCTTTTAAATTTCTTGCTGACTTTTTTCTCATTTTTTAGTTTACAGTCAATAGTATAGACAAAGAATACATCTGGCTTTTTTCTACTATCTACTGATTTTTTTATTATGGAATAATCAAGTAAATTATCTTTTTTTATATTTAAAGTCTTTAGTATCTTTTTTTCTAATTCATGTTCTTTATATACAGGAAGTTTTAAATCACTTATCCTTATCACTATCCATCTCCTTTAATATCTTATCTTCTATTCCCATCATTCCTAAATCTTTAGCTCTTTCAATAATTTCCTCATCCGATAAGGTTTTCATACTATGATCTTCTATCACAAGATTTATCAGTCCATAAAATAATATGGAAAATCCAATGATTAAAAGAACAAAATACCTGAATAATTTTTTTGTGTTAATATACATTATTCTCCCTTTCTAAGCTCTTCTTCAATAGCAGGCCATATATTTGGCGTTTCATATCCTCTTCTCCACGAAGCAACTCCTTTAAAATGAAACATATGAACTCTCTGGACTTTAAGTCTTATACTCTTTTCATTTTCAATCCATATTTTCTTTAGTGCATTATCCTTCGGATCAATATAAGAAATATAATCTTGTCCTGCTTTTTCATCAAATAAAATATTATACTCGCCATTTTTCAGAATATTTTCCATTCCATACATTGTTATTGCATCTGATGTCACTTTATTTCTATTGACTATTTCTTTATGTGGTCTTTCAAACCATACTCTCATATAAAAAGGAACGCCCATAATAATCTTTTCTGGCTTTACTTCTTTTATCAGTTTTGAAAAATTATCATCCAGCCAGTCAAGAGCAGCCACAGAACCACTTATCTGAGAAGATGCCCAGTGCTGATCATAGGACATAATGCAGATATAATCAACAAATTCCCCTAATGTCTTTCGATCATAGCATTTACTCCACGTATCCGATCCTCCTTTAAAAGTAATATCCATCGATACGATGATTCCTTCTTTATGGAATCTACTTGTAAGCTCTGCTATAAACTGACTTAATTTATCTTTATCTTCCTTATATATATTCTCAAAATCTATATTTATTCCAGGAAAATTATTTTCTTTATAATATACTAAAAGGTCTTTTATCACCTTACTTCTCGATTCAAAATCTTTTAAAAAATTATGCGTTATCTCTAAATCAAAACTATTTGTTACAGCTGGCCATAAGATATAATTATTATGTTCACAGAACTCAATATACTCTTCTTGTACTTTTGATTTAATACTATCTGAAAGTACATTAAACCATACTGGAGATATTATATCAAGGCCTGGCATTTCACCTATTTTAGATATATTCGTCTTTTGATTATACACTGCTTCCCATGTCATATTAATTTTATTTGGAAGCAACTTTTTCTTTTCATCCATTCTTTTTTCTACAGCAGTTAAATCGGATTTAAATTCTATATTTAAATTAAAATCTGGTTCATTAATAATAATATACTCCATATTTAAATACTTTTTAAATTCATCAAGTGATATAAAAATAGCATCTGCTTTTTTAAAAAATATATTATTTTCTACTACTTCATCATTGATTAAAAATGTATTTTTATTAAAATCTACAAAATAAATATCATCTTTATAAACAAGGGCTAATTGATTATTCACTGTATCATAATCATATATAAGTCTACTAATTTCATCAAAATATTTAAGATTCACCCTAGTTTTTTCTTTGATATATTCTGCTTCTTCTTTTGTAATATTATACGTCTTATCTAAATTCTTTATTGTAATTTCAAATTTTTCTTCTTTCTGAACCTCTTTTTTCACTTTTTCTACTGGAGCCTTCTCCGCACAGCCTACTAATATCAATAATACTGATAATATCAAAATTATTTTTTTCATTTATATCTTTCTACCTCAAATCTTTCTATGATAAAATCATCACCTTCAATACTTCCTTTATGTTTTGCAATTCTTATCTGTTCATCTACTGTTTTAATTCCTTCTAAATCTGGAAGTAATACGCCTCTTTTATAATCTTTTGATACAATAATACCGTATTTAATAGGATCTAATTCTTCTTTAGATACTTCTTTAATATTCTTTATAATATCTACTGAAATATCTAAATCAAATAGTTCATCAAAAGAAAGTTCTTCAAATCTTGGATCTTCAAAAGCTGCTTTTAATGCATTGAATTTTATTTCATCTACAACATCATCTTGAGTAGCTCCAATGGTTCCAATACAGCCTCTTAGGCCGCCATCTTTATATAAAGAAACAAATGTTCCTGCTTTATAGCCTTCTCTTTTAAAATCAGATACATTTTTTCCAAAATGTTTTAATAGTTCATTTCTTGCAATACTCTGATACTTTGACTCTTTTTCTATTTTTATCTTTCTTTCTATAAATCGAGTTTTTTCTATCTCTTTTATAAATGATGTATTTGTTTTTTCAAGTTCAGTATAAGAAAGTGCTAAATATCCTACACCATAGGAATTATCATATCCATGATCTATAATCTTTCTATTATAACTATCGAGCATTCCAAGCATAATATCCATAGAACGTTTTCCACATTCTCTTGCTTTATATCGAATTTCATGAGAATAAAAAATAATATCTAATACCTTATCTTGATTTAAAAGATTTCTAAAATCCATATCAAAATATAAGCCTTCTTTTTCATTATCTTCCTCTTTATGTGCTAAGTCTCCACTCGCTATTATAATGGCATCTTCTGTTATTACTTTTTCTATTTCCATTCCTATTTTATAAAGCATGTCACTAGAAAATAGTCCATAGGTTATATGTATCAGTTTATACTCTGTATAATTTTTTTCTATAAAACTAAGTGGCACAAGAGTTCCATGATCTAACCTAGATGAAATCTCAAAATATTCACAGTTTTCATCATTTAATTTAAGCATAGGTATATTTATTTTAGAAAGTGCCTCTACTATTCTATCAACAAGTGTTAAATCATTTTCTTTTTCTAATGAGTACTCTATATCAAAAGCAGATAAATCTCCTTTTAAATTTTTTTGATAATTAATAGCTAGTCCATCACTAAATACTGGTCCATGTGGAGTAATAAGAAGAATAATCTTGGGTTTTTCTTCACTCACTCGTTTTGATATTTCTAAAAGTCCTTTATTAATACTATTATCTTCAACTAATAGTATCGGTGCATGTGGCATTAAATAAGCTGATTTAATCATAAAACCTCCTTTTCTATATAATATCAAAAAAAATAAAAAATTTCTTCTTTCACTAAAAAAATTAATTTTTTCTAAATATTCATATATTTCAATAAATATTATGTTATACTGATAGAGCAAAGACGAGAAAGGAAGGTGCTATATGCAGACTAAAAAATATCATTTAGAATTTGATTGGGACAAGGATTTTTATAAAGAAGGAACTTTTGATGAATTAAAAGAATGGTTCCATCCTAGTGAAATTGCTAAAAAAGATATAGCTAAAGATGTGGATTTCCAAGAATATTTAGACGTTGTTGATGAATATAATGAAATTCATGATACAGTAGAATTAGTTGACTTTATTAACCAACATGCTTGCTGTAGAAAAGGTAAGTGCTATATGAAGGAAATTGATACAGAAGAATAAAAATGTATATTAATGGACTTTGAGATATAAACTCAGAGTCCATTTTTTCAAAATCCACTTCATTTTCTATTATTTATAAATAATTTTCTATCCGCTTTCTGATGTAATTAACTTTTTTAATTTCTTTCATTTCAGAACTAAACTGCAACTTATACACAACCACACATAAAACAATGAACATTATATATATAACAATCTAAATACAGATAATAAAAGTAAAATTTTTGTTTATGCTGAAAATTTACTAGAAAAACAGTCATCAATTAAAATGTAAATGGAATTTATTTGAATACATAAAATAATAATGATAATTTACTCACTGAAAAATATAGTAAAATATGCAATACCTTTTCTAAAAACTATCAATTTTTTAGAAAAATAGACTAAAATATGATAAAAAAAGATAAATAAATATATTAAAAAAATTCAAAAAAACTTGAACTTTTATGAAAATATGATAGAATGTAGTTAGATACTGGGCAAGACATCCGAGTAAGCGTCTTGCTTTCACAAGGACTACATTAATATTAATGTGGTCTTTTGTTATTTAAGGAGAATAAAATGAATTATGATAAACCTTTCAAGACATTTGATGGACAAATAGATTATCTAATTAATTATCACAATTTAACTATAAAAGATAAGAAGAAAGCGAAAGAACTTTTAGCATGTATTTCATACTATGATCTTATAAATGGTTATAAAGAATTTTTTATGAATAATGAAAAATATATGAATACCTCTATCGAAGATTTATATTATTTTCTTATATTTGATAGAAATATACAAAGTATATTATTTAAATATAGTGTATATGTTGAAAATCATTTCAAAACAATATTAGCATATGTAATTTCTAAAAATTATGGTGTTAATTTTGAAGATTATATAAAATCTGAAAATTTTTATACAGGAAATATAAATAAATATAGAAGTGTATTAAATAATATATATCATACTTTAAATAGTGATTATTTAGGCAATCCAACAAAGCATTACAAAGAAAATAAAAATCATATACCCGCATGGATATTATTAAAAAATCTAACATTTAATGATTGTATTGATTTATTTTCAATTTTAAAAACTCATAATAAAAAGAGGTTGCGAATCACTTAATAAAAGGAAATATAGATAATAATTACAAATATAAACTTGTTGAAAATGCTCTTATAATAATAAGAAAATTCAGAAATAAAATTGCACATAATTTAAAATTTATAAGTTATAAATCACCGAATTCAATAATATTGTATAAATTAAAACCTCTATATGATAAAACATTAATTGAGGGTAAAGATTTCAAAACAAATAGGGGTAAAAATGATATATACTCCATGATATTATCTTTATCATTATTTATAAATGAACCTATATTATTAAATTCTTTTTATGAAGATATAATTTTTTAAATAGATCATATTAGTAATATAGAAACCAATTTTGATATTTGGGATACTTATTGTAATAAAACCAATTTACCTAAGAATCTTAAAATTAGATTTGAAAGAGAGATAAACAATCCTGACAAATTGACAAATTAAATAAATTTATACCCTCAGTACGGCAATACTAAGGGTATGGTCCAAAAACTAACTACATAGGCAATATGTGTTATTTTGGTGTTTTTATTATATCAAAATATCACATTATTTACAATATTAAGGAGTGATATTATGAAACTACCAAATGGTTATGGTGGCATTTCTAAATTAAAAGGAAACAGACGAAATCCTTATCGAGTAAGGAAAACTGATGGTTGGGAAATTGTAGATGGTAAAGTTAAACAAAAATATATAAATATTGGTTATTTTAGAACTAGACAATTAGCTCTCCAAGCTCTTGCAGAATATAATGAAAATCCTTATGATGTTAACTTATCTAAAATAACTCTGGAAGAAGTATATGATAAATGGTCTGATAAGAAATTTGAAGAAGTTGGTGAGTCCAGTATAATTTCATATAAAGCAGCGTAGAAGATTTGCGAACCAATAAAAGATATTCCATTTACAAAAATAAAATTAAATATATTACAAAATTTAGTTGATCAATCCGATAAACATTCCCCTACTTTAAAAAAATTCAAAACTCTACTCAAAGGTTTATATCAATATGCTGTTATAAACGAAATTATACCCCCTGAAAGAAATCTTATTGAATATTTAGATATAAGTAAAGCTGACAATCCAAATGCTTATAATAGAAAGCCATTTGCTGATAATGAAATAGATAAATTATGGTCATATAAAGATGTTAATGAATATTATACTGTGATACTCATCATGATTTATTCAGACTGTCGAATTGGTGAATTATTAAATCTTAAAAAAGAAGATATATTTATCGAAGAAAGATACTTCAAAATTGTCAAATCAAAAACAGATGCAGGTATCAGATTCGTTCCAATTAATCATAAAATATTACCATTCTTCAGATATTGGTTGGATAGGGATTGTAAATATTTAATTTGTACTCCTGAAAACAAACCTTTTACATATAGAAATTATTATGATTCTTACTGGAAACCACTCTTAAAAGAACTCAATATGAAACACAAACCACATGACACAAGGCATACTTTTATAACTCTATTAACTGCAGCTAAAGTAGATGAACGATTCATTCAAAAACTAGCTGGCCATAAAGGGCAAAATGTAACCAGGAATGTTTATACCCATTTAGAAATTCAGGAGCTAATTAAGGAGATTGATAAGATATGAATAGAACCACATATAAAAATAATTATAATAAGGATCATTATGATAGAATTAATCTTGTTTTACCTAAAGGTCAAAAAGAATCTTTACAATCTGAATGTAGAAAAATGAATTTATCTATTAATGAATATATTAGAATATTAATTGAGGATGATTTAAAAAATGGTTCATCAAGATTATATGAAAAACTATCAGGCTTTTCTGATGAGAATAATAAAATTTTAGATAAATGGCAAGTTCCTAAAAAATATAGAAGTATGATTGAAGATTTTTCTTTTTCTGATGATGGATATTTTATTCGATTAAAAAAAGGGTATATAAATGATATTACTGGAAGTAGAATTATTTCCGTGAGAACAATGCAAGATGTAAGACGTATTATTAATAAATCGCACCTTAAAAGTCTTACACAAGACATAAGAAAATAAATTTTCAATTTGTGTCTTATGTGTGTCTTACGTGTGTCTTATCTATAAATTTTGAGGTGTTTTCACACAAAGTTAAATAACAAAAAACCTTGTAAAATAAGCATTTACAAGGTTTCTTAAATTTCGTTTCATTATCTTTTACTGAACTGAGGTGATCTTCTAGCTTTCTTAAGACCATATTTCTTTCTTTCTTTCATTCTTGGATCTCTTGTTAAGAATCCTTCTGCTTTTAGAGTTTTTCTATAAGCATCTGAATCAGCTACTAATAAAGCTCTTGAAATACCATGTCTTATAGCTCCAGCTTGACCAGTGAATCCACCACCAACAACTTTAACTATAACATCAAATTTACCTTCAGTTTTAGTTACTAAAAGAGGTCTTCTTACTTCTCTTCTAAGTATTTCATAATCAAAATAATCATCTATTGAACGGCCATTAATAGTGATAGTACCTGAACCAGGAATCAATCTAACACTAGCAACAGCTTTTTTTCTTCTACCTGTTCCTCTGTATTGCTCTATACTCATAATCGTCTCCTTATATGTCAAGTACTTCTGGTTTTTGAGCTGCATGTTTATGCTCTGGGCCAGCGTATACTTTTAATTTAGTATACATTTGTCTACCAAGTTTAGACTT
>PDWI01008748.1_pt1 | contig 11835 bp, 11 predicted proteins | sample 1430891 | NCBI WGS metagenome assembly PDWI01 (sample SAMN01162508, study PRJNA174530) | Oral metagenome, whole genome shotgun sequencing project. | biome: Marine environment; feature: Marine mammal; material: Swab sample of the gingival sulcus; isolation source: swab sample of gingival sulcus...
AAGCGCTTTTTATCTTTACTGGCATTTTTCGTAAAATAAACGGTATATTTTACCATGTCTCGTCTTCCTCGTAAACCGAGCATTCGGAAATTGGTTCCTTTGCACTCTCAATGATGCTTTTAGCGAGACCAGGCACTTGATTGAGATAAATCGTCTCTTGAATCGCCTGCCAATCATCTTCCGAAATTAGCACCGCATTTTTACCACTGTTGTTCACAATTGTAATCGGTTCGGGTGATTCATTGACATCGGCAATCAGTTTATAGAGCTTTTTTCTGGCGTTAGTAACATTAATAATCGGCATTTTATCACTTCCTTTCAAAAATATTATAGCGCACGTAATTACGTACGTCAAGCTGACTGCCAGCATCTCCAAAAGCGAGCCTGGCACCGAATTGTAAAAACCGAGATGTCTCCACTTCGTAACTGCGTTACTTCGGTCGAAATGACAACCCCTCCTAAGCGTGCCTGTCACCCAAATGTAATCTGGCACCGAATTGTAATTGACTTTTATTATCAAATAGATTAAAATATCGATAACTGAGCATGGCTCAGTAAAGATAGGGGGGTTATGTTAAAGAGAATTTTTTCTTATTCAAATGACAGTAAAAAGCATTTTAATATTTCTATTTTACTGATGACGTTAAGCGTATCGTCTTGGGTATTGGGCTTTATAGCCGTTTATTTTTTAATAAAGTCTTTTATATTAAACACAATTACCATCGATATTTTTGTGAAATATAGCGTTTGGCTATTTTCCGCCTTTGCTTTTAAAGCGATTTTTATGAACAGAGCTTTGACGCATTCTCATATTTTTGCCTATCGCGCGCTCGCTGAAATACGAAAAGACTTTGTCCGAAAAATGATAAATAATCCGCTCGGCGCAACGTTGAATCAATCGGCGGGGGCTTACAGATATAAATTAGTCGATGGCATAGAACAAATAGAACTGCTTTTGGCGCACGCCTTCCCCGAAGGCATTCCCTATGTAATGACGGTATTTGCAGTGTTAATGATGATTTTCTCACTGGATTATAGGTTGGGATTGCTCGCCATAGCGCCAATTATAATTGGCGTTGCCATTCTAGTGGTAAGTCTAAAAAAGGGCATGCCTAAAATGAACAAATACTATCAATCTAGTAAAGATATGAGTTCAAACATCGTCGAATACATAAGGGGTATTGAAGTAATCAAAGTATTTAATCGCAACAGACAGTCTTACGCCAAATTAGAAAATTCTGTCTATAATTATAGAGATTTTACTTTGGCTTGGTTTAGAGAAAACTGGACTACCATGGCGATTACAAACTCAGTTGCCACTACTGTGTCTCTCTTTGTTTTGCCCTTTGGGGTTTTAATGATTTATCACAATAGCCTATCTTTAAGCAAACTGATCTTTGCGAGTTTACTCTGTTTTTCACTCTCTTGGCCAATGGCAAAAATCCCCTATTTTTTATCTACGCTTACCCAGATAAACAAAAAACTCAAAGACCTCGAAAAAGACTTCAAACAGATTGAACTCAAAACGGGCCAATGCATACTGAACGATGACAACTTGGATATTTCGTACGATAACGTCAGTTTTTCTTACGATGATGTCGTCGTCACCCAAAATGTTAGTTTCGACATAAAGCAAGGTGAAAAAGTGGCCCTTGTCGGCGAATCGGGAAGTGGTAAGTCGACAATCGTTAAACTGCTCATGCACTACTACGATGTCACGCACGGCGCTATTTATATAGGCGGTCATCGCATTACAGATATCGACATCGAAAGCCTTATGGACACTATCAGTTATGTATCCCAAGACAACTTTTTATTTGATATATCAATTAAAGACAACATTTTGATAGGCAAACCCGACGCCACTGATGCAGAAATAATTAAAGCTTGCCAAGCGGCTAATATTCACGACTTTATAGTCAACTTGGAGAAGGGTTACGATACTCAGGTGGGCGATAGCGGCGATAAATTATCCGGTGGTCAAAAACAGAGGATTGCAATCGCAAGGGCAATGATAAAAGGTTCGCCAATTGTAATTTTAGATGAAGCGACCTCATTTACCGATCCCGAAAACGAATACTACATCAATCAGGCCATCGACAAACTATTGGAGAGCAAAACCGTTATCATCATTGCGCATAAACTCGCAAGGGCCGCCAAAGCCGATAAAGTTATTGTCGTAGACAACGGCGAAATAAAAGGCATTGGCAGGCACGAAGATTTACTTAAAAACGCGCTATACAAAAAACTTTGGGAAAGATATGTCTACGCCAGTGAATTTGAGTTTGTTATAAGAGGGGAATCCAAACATGAATAGTTTACTGAAAAGCTTTAAAAATATTATTTCTATCCTAGGAAAATATAAAAAACCTTTTAGAATGGGCTATGTCTTTTCAATTATTGAGCAAACCCTAGCTTTTGTGCCCTATTTCACCCTTTTTTATATTATAAAAATCGGCTTAGAGCGGGCGTTTAGATTAGAAGATTTTTATCTAATATTATCAATTATGATAATGAGCTTAATTCTAAGAATTGTCTTTAAGAGAATACAAGATAGCCTACAACAAGACAAAGGTTACTATGCTTTGAGCAAAGCCAGATTAGCTATTGCAAAGCACTTAGAAAACTTAAATATGGGCTATTATACAGAAGGTAATATTGGAAACATAACTTCAATTGTGACAAGTGATATCGTCTTTGTCGAAGAATTTGGTATTTTTCAGATGGGCATAGCGATTAGCTCAATAATAAGCATCATTTTTTCAATTGCTTTTTTGTTTGTTTTCGACTATAGAATTGGCCTCTTGTATCTGGTTTTATCGCTAGTATCCATTTTCGCCCTAAACGAACTGCTAAAAAAGCAAAAGGCGTTTTCGCGCGAAAGGCAAGACAATTTAGCCCACTTATCTAATGCTTTACTCAGTTTTGTTAAAGGCATGCCCGTTATCAAAGCGTTTAATATGAAGAAAGAGCAAAACACAGAGATCGACGAAAAGATTGATAACACCAGAAACGCTGCGCTCAAAATGGTTGACAACATGCAAATTTATCTATTATCGTTTGAATTGTTTACATCGCTATCATCTGCAATTATGATGATATTTATCGCCTATTTAACGCTTAAACACGATTTTAATATTGCCTACGGCATCGGTTTTATCATCTTTTCATTTAACGTATTTTTGCCCATTAGCCTATTGGGTTTAAGCTCTGAAATGCTCTCGGTTGCAAGTGCCGGCATCGACAGATATCGCGATTTAATGCGGGAACGCGAATTAGAAGACAAGTCCAACAGCCCACTCAAAGCTGAAAAAATGGATATAAATTTTAAAGATGTCAGTTTTGCGTATGAAAAAAAAGAAGTCTTGCAAAACGTAAACCTTACAATAAAAGACAAGACGTTTACAGCCCTTGTCGGAAAATCGGGTTCTGGAAAAACGACAATAGTAAATTTACTGGCTAGATTTTGGGATATTAAAAAGGGCGAAATACTGATCGATGGCATCAACATTAAAGATATGTCCTTTGAAGCACTTTTGTCTGACATCAGCATGGTGTTTCAAAGCGTTTACTTATTCAATGACACAATCTATAACAATATCGCCTTCGGCAGTACAGATGCCAGCCGTGACGACGTGATAAGCGCGGCGAAAAAAGCCCGATGCCACGACTTTATCATGAGTTTAGAAAATGGTTATGATACTATCATTGCCGAATCGGGTTCGACGCTTTCAGGGGGCGAAAGGCAAAGGATTTCGATAGCGAGAGCTATTTTAAAAGACGCTAAGCTGATTCTGCTTGACGAGGCGACTGTAGGCATAGATCCAGAAAACGAAAAATTTATCCAACAGGCCATTGATGAACTCGTAAAGGATAAAACACTTATTGTCATCGCACATAAGCTTTCGACAATCAAAAACGCCGACAATATCGTTTACTTAGAAAATGGCAAAATTATTGAACAAGGCACGCACCAACAATTGCTTGAGAGAGGAGGAAAATATAAAAATCAGTTTGACTTTTATATAAAAAATTATGAACAGGCGAAAACGCTTATCTAAAGAAGATAGAAAAATACAAATCTGCGATGCTGCGAGAGCGCTCTTTATTGAAAAGGGCTTTGAAAATACCACTATGAAAGACATAAAAGAAAAAACAGGTATGAGTATTGGTGGGGTTTACTATCATTATGATAATATTTACGACATATTAAATGATGTCATTATGTCTGCTGACGACATAAAAAATAAAATATTTTTTGAAATTAAAGACGAGCACTCAAATATGAATATAGAAGACCTAATCGCACTGTCTTGTATAGAATTTTTATTTGACTCATCTGAATACTCATCTCTTTATGTTCATCTTTTAATGGCGATGAAAGACAATGAAAAGTTAAAAACGCTATATGACGACCGAAAGGAAAAGGCAAAAAAAGAATTTTTGGATTTATTAATAAAACTAAAAGCAGAGGAATACTACTTTTTTTCAAATGATGATTTCATAGACTTTTTCAATATCACTAAAATTGGAAACTACTATCTCAAAGATAAAAACACTCTCGATGATAGAAAAAAAATGTATCTCAAATTTATAAAAGCATATGTAAACAACCAAAAGGCGCAATTAAACGAAAGGAGCTTAAAATGAACAACACATTAAAAATTAAAGATTTGGTAAGTATCGGCATTTTTGGTCTCATATACTTAATATTGACTTTTGTCACTGCCATGCTTGGCCTTGTGCCGATAATGATATACGCAATTCCCGTTGTACTGTCCATTTTTGGCGGCATAGTGGTTATGCTATTTATGGCAAAAGTACCAAAACCCTGGGCACTATTTCTATTTGGTATGATAACACCTTGCGTTATGTTTGCTGGTGGACACACATATTTAGTTCCCCTAATTGCAGTTATATTTGTTGGAATCGCTCAGTTCATTGCTAAAAAAGGCAATTTTAAATCTTTAAAATACAATGCGATTTCTTATGCGGCATTTTCATGTTGGATGACGGGATCTCTCGTACAAATGATCCTTTTAAAAGACAAATACATTGCGGCTCAAATAGCAGGCGGAATGTCTGTAGAAAGTATAAATAAAATCGTTGCTCTAATCTCTTGGCCAAGCATAATAATTGTTGTATTCGTAACATTTATTGGTGGTTTTTTAGGTGCATATATTGGCAAAAAAATGCTTAAAAAACACTTTGAAAAAGCCGGTATTTTTTAAAGTGCAATACGTCAACTTCGCTAAGACTTTAGCCAATTTATTCATCGACAATAAAAACCGAGAAGTGGCCGTGTATTTTTTAGGTGCCGGGCCGGGAAAATGCAGGCGTTTTTCAATGAAATGTGCAATCGGCTGGTCGCAAATCTTCGATTTGCTGCTCGCCCAAGCAGCCCGGCACATGAAATGCCGCGCTACTGCACGGCGTGAAATATCGCGCTGGCGCACAATGTGAAATTTGTTTGCGCCAAATGAAAAACATAAATTCAAAGTCAAAACCGAGATTCCTCCACTTCACTGGCGTTTCGGTCGAGATGACAACCCCTCCTAAGCGAGCCTGGCACTCAGATATAAATGATAAAACGCCCTGCAAAAGCGAGCCTGGCACCAAAATGTAAATTGACAAAACGAGTTGTCTACAATAAAATGGCAATGAATAAGTATGCTAATATTTCTCGATGAAACGACGAGATCGAGCACATAATCCCATCGTGCAACGCATAAAATTCTCTATCGGAAAAGAGGTAGCCATGATATTGGATTTTAATCAAATAAAAAAGGACGATGTCATAATGGCCGGCGGCAAGGGCGCCAACCTCGGTGAACTCGTATCAATCGGTGTAAACGTCCCCACCGGCTTTGTCATTACGACAGATGTTTATAAAAACTTTATAAGGGAAAATGGCATCGATGAGATAATTGCAAAGAAACTCGCCGCAGCTGGAAACGACGACATGCTGTTAGATGCCGCAAAGCAGTTTAGACAGTTGATAAAAAGTGGTGAATTCAACGCCCAAATAAAGACACTTATCGAACGGCACTACGCTAAACTGGGGGCGAACGTCAGCGCTGCAGTGCGTTCGTCGGCAACTGCCGAAGATTTACCTGCTGCCAGTTTTGCCGGTCAACAAGAAACTTATCTAAACGTGCGCGGTATCGATGACATATGCGCCCAAATACGCAACTGCTATGCGTCGCTGTGGAGCGACCGCGCCGTCGTGTACCGCGCCAATCAATCCTATGAGCAAGATAATCTGGCCATTGCAGTGGTCGTTCAAACGATGGTCGAAAGCGAAAAGGCGGGCGTCATATTTACTGTCAATCCAGTCAGTAAAAAACGAGATGAAGTGCTGATAAATGCCAATTATGGATTGGGTGAAAGCGTCGTCAGCGGTCGCGTAACCGCCGATGCTTACGTCGTCGCCAAGTCCGGTGAAATTATAGACATTGGCATTGGCAATAAAGAAATACAAATTGTCTACGACAACACCCAAACCAAAGAAGTTGCCGTATCGAGCGAAAAACAAAAGCGGCGCGTGCTCAGCGACGAAGAAATTACGGCGCTCTTACGAGTCTCCTTAAAAATAGAGGCTCATTACGACCACCCCGTCGATATTGAATGGGCAATAAAAAATCGACAAGTTTTTATTTTACAGGCGCGCACAATCACGACAATCGAAAAAAATAGCGCTCGCCTCAACCGTCCGATTCCCGACTACGTAAATAATGTAAAGATTAAAAAACACAATCGCGAACTGATGTCCTTTTTAATTGAGAAAATTCCGTTTACCTTTAAAGCGCTTGAATATGATTATTTTACTGCAATAAGCGAGCAAAAATTAACGATACTAGAAGAAAACGGCATAACTGTAAGCAAAAATATCGTGATGGACGCCGACGGTTTAATGAGCATTAGACGAGAAAAAGTAAAGCTTAATCGCAATATTGTCAATGTTTTCAGCTTCATTAAATCGATCCGCGATTACGATAATTGCGCAAAACAGTGTCGTCAATTTTTGAGCGAGTATCGCTGGACAACCAGTCAATATAAGGCGCTTGACTTTGAACAAATGTCCTTAGCTGAATGCAGAGCATTTCTAGATGGCAGCTACCAACTGACAAAAGCCATTTCTTACAATCGCTTCAGATTTGCAGTTGCGCCTTCGATGTTAGAAAAGCGTTTAACAAAGGCCGTGAAAAAAGTAAATAAACACTACACGTCATTTGATCTCTATCGAGGAATGCCAAATAAAACTTCTCAAATTGGTCGAGAAATGTTAAAGTTGGCAACTGCCATAAAACAAAACAACGCACTTAAAGAAGCCATCTTAAATGGTCTTAGCTATCGCAAGCTCTGCCAAAAGTTTTCAGAGTTTAAGCGCTTAACAGATATTTTTTTAAGCGAACACGGCTATACCGTAGACTATGTGTCTTACTGTGTCGACGGCAAGAGTTTTCTAGAAAATCCGGACAGAATAATAAAACTATTGACACCGTTGATCTCAAGAGATGACGTTGTAACTGAAAAAAATAGCGATAAAGCATTTGCCGAATTGGCAAATGCGCTAAAAGACATTTACGGTAAGAAATACCCCCAATTGGCAAAGCGTATTAAAAATTTTAGGTATTTCCACTATGTGCGCGAAGAAGGCCATTACCTTTACGAAGTGATTAACTTCTATTTAAGGCAATGTCTTAAAAGGATTAATATACTGCTAATCGGCGACGAAAACTATCAACAGGGCGTAGCAAATTTATTTCATCACGAGCTAATCGAAGCATTAAATCGCGGTCGCTTAATTGATGACGATCTTCAAAAAATAGCGATAAGAAACGACAACCTGCCATTTGCGCAAAGCGTTTGGGACGCTTTTAAACTGACGCTCTACAACGATAGAGGAGAAACGCTAACTGGGCTAAGTGGCAATAAAGGCATTGCCGTGGGGAGGGCTTGTACACTTAATAGTCCTGACCAATTTTATAAAATGAAAAAAGGCGATGTGTTGGTCTGCCCATTTACTGCACCGGAGTGGACATCGCTCTTTAAACTGGCTAGCGCAGTCGTCGCAGATACTGGATCATCTTTAAGTCACGCTGCAATCGTCGCCCGCGAATACGGTATACCGGCGGTACTCGGCGTCGGTTATGCGACAGCTACATTCAAGGATGGCGATATGATTAAAGTCGACGGCGACAATGCCAAAGTGACGCGTGTCTAGTATGAGAAAACTAAGAGAAAATTCCCCAGCTACAAAAGAAGTGCGCCGCCACAATATTCTAAATAAACCCCTTTTTCGCCTACTGATAAAAATGTCCATTCCGACAATTATTGGCATGCTGGTGAGCGTGCTCTACAATCTGACCGACGCATTTTTTATCGGCATGTTAAGCGACACGTCGATGACCGCGGCAATTGGCATCGTCTTTAGTTTTGTCAGTATCATACAGGCAATTGGCTTTTGGTTCGGCTACGGTAGCGGCAATATCATGTCAAAGCGTCTTGGCGAACAAAACGAAGGAGAAGCCGAAATTATTTCTTCTTTGGGGATTGTCTTTGCCATTACAAGCGGTATAATAATTGCCGTTTTGGTGGAACTGTTTGTCGTGCCATTGGCTAGATTTATCGGCGCAAGCGCATCAAAAGACTTACTCATCTTTACAGTTGAATACCTAAAAATAATCGGCATTGGCGTGCCCTTTACGCTCTACGCAATCACGCTGTACAATCAGCTTAGACTGTGCGGTAACGCCAAAGACGGCATGTTGGGATTGCTATCCGGCATGCTCAGCAATATCGTATTAGATCCAATTTTCATCTTCAGCTTTAAAATGGGCTTTGTCGGCGCAGCCTACGCCACGCTGATGGGGCATATTATCGCCACAGTGGTATTGACTGTGCTCGCTAGTAAAAACGGCAATATTCCGGCTCGTTTAAACCGTGCCAGATTCAGCAAAGCGCGCGTTTATCACATTCTGGCTGGCGGCGCGCCCAATTTTTCAAGACAGGGCATCACCAGCATCGCATTGGTATTGCTGAATATCGTCGCCGCACAATACGGCGAGGCGCTAATCGCCGCGCTGACGGTCAGCTCGCGCATAATCGCCTTGGCCTTGATGATTATGGTCGGTTGGGGACAAGGGTTTCAGCCGATATGTGCTATGAACTACGGCGCTAAACAATATGCTAGGGTAAAGCAAGGTTTTAAACTGACGACGACAATCGGAACGGCATTTTTAGTCATAGCATCGCTTATTCTCTTCATCCTTGCAAAGCCCCTCGTCGGCTATTTGTCAAATAATGCCGACGTCGTCGCCATTGGCGTCATACTGCTTAGAATGCAGTGCCTGACATTGCCGCTATTCGGATTTTTGGCAACCAGTAGCATGTTTATGCAAAACGTCAGTCAATACTTTACGGCACTAATTATAGCCACTTCGCGTCAGGGTACGCTCTATATACCCCTCTTGCTTATTCTGCCCAATTTATTTGGCGAATTTGGCATATACCTACTGCAACCGATTGCCGACGTGTTGTCATTTGTTTTAGTCGCTATTATCATCTACAATTACTTTAAAAAGGGCAAACTTTACACAAATAGTACTTAAAACTGTGCCTGGCACCGAGAAAAACGCAGGCGTTTTTCGATGAAATCCAGCTGCACTACGTGAAATAGCGCTATTGCGCCGTGAAATATCGCACTGGCGCGCGATGTGAAATGTCTGCGACATATGCAAACATAATCAAAGTCAAAGACGAGATGTCTCGGCAATGCTCGACATGACAAAACCCTTGCAAAAGTGAGCCTGGCACCCAAAAAACGCAGGCGTTTTTCGATGAAATCCAGCTGCACTGCGTGAAATAACGCTATTGCGCCGTGAAATATCGCACTGGCGCGCGATGTGAAATGTCTGCGACATATGCAAACATAAGGTCAAAATCTAAGGCGAGATCTCTCCACTCGCCACGCTCGGTCGAGATGACAGATGGGACAAAACCCCCTACAAAAGCGTGCCTCGACACGAAAAACGCGGGCATAAGCGTGCCTGGCACCGAGAAAGATGTCTCCACTTCGGTCGAAATGACAACAATCATTTCGACCGACAAGGTGTACATTTATTTGCACGAAAAAAAGACCCCGCTTTACCAAAGTAGGGTCTTACATTCTTTCGTTTATTAGCAGCCTGCGCAAGAACCGCAGCCCGATTCCTGTTGTGTAACCGGTCTTACGACGTAGCCACCTGCTGAGTACTCGACGACCATGTCGCCCAATTGTTCATAAATGTCTTTTGACATGATAAACGTAACATCAGTTGTATCGTCTTTAACGTCATCTTCTTGTAACTCATCCAGAGTTAACCCAAAACTGGGACCAGCTCAACCCATACCTGCGATATATATTCTGATGCACTTGCTCTTGTCTTCTTGTTGTTCAATAACAGTTTTTATCGCATCAATAGTTGCTTGATTCGTTTGAACTTTCATACTTCCTCCTCATAATTTTATTAATCCGCGCCCACAATTCCGCTACAGGCTCAGACTACAACACTCTTAGCATAGCACAATTGAAAAATATAATCAAATAATTTATTGATTCTTAATATTTTAGACTTAATTAGACCACTTTATAATAAAATCCCTTCACAATACAATCGAGATCTCTCACTTTACTGGCGTTCCGGTCGAGATGACATAATAAATGCCATTTGACTAAACAGTTACATGAATATTCTGGGATCAATATTTACAAACATCCACCCATTTCTGCGAATGCGAAACTTTTTCTAACACGTCAATTGTCAACTCTATGGCGCTATTGGCGCTGCCGCAGGCCGGAAAAACCGTTTCGAAACGCTTTAGCGAATCGTCCAGATAAACTTTTACGCCCTCCTTTACTGCAAATGGGCAAACGCCGCCGACGTCGTGACCAATTAAAGTTTCGACGCGATCGCGCGGAATCATCTTGGCCTTGCAGTTAAATTCCGCCCGAAATTTTTTGTTGTCTATTTTGGCGTCGCCGGCACAGACGATTATAATTGCACCTTCGCCAGCATTAAACGACAAACTCTTGGCGATGCGCGCACCTTCTGTGCCAACTGCCTTTGCCGCCAATTCCACAGTTGCACTGGACTCTGTAAATTCTAAAATGCTATCTTGTAAATCGTATTGCTCAAAGTATTTTTTGACCTTTTCTAATGCCATAACATCCTCACTTTTAATAACACACAAGTCTCATTACTGCAACTATTTTACCTCACAACCACCCCATTCGACAACTGTAAAACCGCGCCGCTCAAAGGGCTTGATAATTTGTCGCTCTACAGTTATCGCTTTGTCGAGCGTCTTATACGCCATAAATACTCGCAAGACGTTGTCCGGTTGCGGCTCGATAATTAGCTCGGCATTTGCGCTGTAATTTTCGCCCTGAAAGGCAATTAAATTATAGGCATTGCCCTGCATTTGCGGTAGCCAGTAGACGATAAATTCGTTGTATTCTTTGGGCAACAGCCCCATTTTAGCGAGCGTCGCTTGCAAAAAGTCCGCCGTATCTTCGCCCTTTACGACAAAACCTTTACTGAAATCGTAATCGACATTGGATTCGCCTTCCCAAAACAAATAACTATAGGGCTTGCCGTCGGCTTTGTTGATAAGACTGCCATCCGGATGCGCCGTCACTTGCCATTTGCCATTGTATGCGGGATAGGTCGTCACGTGAGTTTGACAGCAAAATAGCATAGTAAAAATCGTGTAGATAAGTATTACCAAGCCTTAGGGCTAATTTTTTTGTCAAGTTTTAATTCTTTTACTTGATGTGTATGGTTATGTATG
>PDWI01008749.1_pt1 | contig 11833 bp, 14 predicted proteins | sample 1430891 | NCBI WGS metagenome assembly PDWI01 (sample SAMN01162508, study PRJNA174530) | Oral metagenome, whole genome shotgun sequencing project. | biome: Marine environment; feature: Marine mammal; material: Swab sample of the gingival sulcus; isolation source: swab sample of gingival sulcus...
CTGGGGAGCAGAAAACAATGTTGTCAAGGGTTATGGCGTAGACTACAAGCCAAACAAGAAGATACTAAGACAAGAAATGGTAGCAATGCTATACAGATATTATAGTAATAAGTATAAAGGTACTCTTACAACTGATGAAAAGGCACTTGATGTATTTAAAGACAAAGATGAAGTTTCAGAATATGCACAAGATGCAATGAAGTGGGCAGTATCAAATAAGCTAATGAAGGGTAGAGCAGTTGATGCACTAGCACCTAAGGAAGACCTAACAAGAGCAGAACTTGCTGTCATAATTAGTAGATTCAAAGAATTGACAAAGTAAGTAATAATAATTGAATTATAAATAAGACACTATCTCCTTACGAAAGATGGTGTCTTATTTTTGTCAGCACATAGGTGTAGTTAAACACTTTAACATTTGACAAAAATGTAATAAAACAGTATAATGAAAGGGTAGTAAATAACCTTGGTAATTGTACTATTAGGTTGACTATACTCAATGATTTTAAAGGAGGTTTCACTATGGGAACTTATAAACTTTGGGATGATTTAAAGAATTGGAAAGAAGAGTACAAGTTTGTAGAATTGACTCATGAGTTATCGCCAGAAACTACCCACTGGTCAGGATTTGACCCAATGGAAGTGAAGGCTAAATTTACCCTTGATGATGGATTTTTTGTCAATGAGTTTAAGGTTGTAACTCAATATGGTACTCATGTTGATGCTCCTGGTCACTTTGTGGCAGGTATGAGATTATTAGACAAGATAATGCCTGAGGAAATGGTACTTCCACTATGTGTTATTGATATCTCTGACAAGGTAAAAGAAGATGAAGATTATTCAGTAAAAGTTGATGATATTAAAAAGTGGGAAGAACAGTATGGTGAAGTGCCTGCTGGTACCTTTGTAGCACTTAGAACCGATTGGTCTAAGAGAGAAGACCTTGACAACTTAGATGCTGATGGAAATAAGCACTACCCTGGTTGGTCGATGGAAGCGTTAAAGTATTTGATAGAGGAAAAGAAAATTGCTGCTCTAGGTCATGAAACATCAGATACTGACCCTGCAGTAAATGGCGCTAAAGATGGACTAATTATGGAGTACTATGTGTTAGAACAAGATAGGTATCAGATAGAACTGATGAAAAACTTATCAGAAGTGCCACCAAAGGGTTCTGTAATCTTCTGTGGTTTTCCTAAGGCTACTGATTTTCCAGGATTTCCAGCTAGATGCTTTGCAATTTGCCCTAAGTAATGTTTATAATATAGCACTTGCTATAGGTATGTGACATAAATAGTAGTTTTGAACATCACCATTGTCATCGCCTTTTGTAAAGAGGTCTGTTATGATGATGGTGATGTTTTCTTTTAGTGTATTTAACGGAAGGTGTAATATGTTGTTATTAAATCAAAGTGAAATGAAGTTAATGGATAGCACAGCTATCAATGAGTATGGTGTGCCGTCTCTTGTGCTCATGGAGAGGGCAGCACTATCTGCCCATGATTACATCCTAGAACACTATGATGAAGGAGAACAGATTGTTGTATTTTCTGGAACTGGAAACAATGGTGCTGACGGTATGGCGTTAGCGAGACAGCTTAGTCATTCAGGGTATTATCCTGTCGTGTTTTTAATAGGTTCAGAAGATAAATTGACGGAGGAAGCAACGCTTCAGCTTCGCTCCATCAAAGCACTTGGTATAGAGCATTATACTCTTGATGGTGAATTAAAAGAGGATGATATAAAACTACTTGAAGACAGAGTGCTTGATAGCATGCTAGTTGTAGATGCAATATTTGGAATTTCATTAAATAGAGAGGTGACAGGTGTTTATAAGAACGTTATAGAACTTATTAATGATTTGTCGTTTGAAGTTTTATCTCTTGACATTCCTTCAGGTGTGGAAGCTGATACTGGAAAGGTACTTGGTGTTGCAATATCAGCTGATGTGACCATTACCTTTGGCTATGTAAAGCGTGGCTTATGTCTCTATCCAGCTCTTTCTCATGTGGGTGAGATTATCTGTGCAGATATTGGCATACCTAGGCTAGCAGAGCAAAAACTCATATCACCAGTTTCAGCTCTTGATGAGGACGTTTTTGCTAATCTACCAGTGAGAAACCCAAATTCTCACAAGGGAGATTTTGGGAAACTTCTCATAGTAGCTGGCTCCTACAATATGGGTGGTGCTGCTATATTAGCTGCAAAGGCAGCTTATCGAAGTGGCTGTGGTTTAGTCTATGTGTTAACGCACAGGGAGAACAGGTCTGCTATTATAAGTAGCGTTCCAGAGGCGATAGTATATAGCTATGATGACGATTTTACTGGTATTGAATTAAAGGAACTGCTGTTTAGAATAAGCGAAGATGTCGATGCTGTTGTCATTGGTTCAGGTATTTCTATATCTAGTGCTGCTTGCACATTTGTTGCTGCAAGTCTAGAATTAGATAAGCCAATACTCTTAGATGCCGATGCTCTCACTATTATTTCATCTGATGATAATTTGAAAAAAGTATTGAAGAAAAGGACTTATGATACAGTGTTGACCCCTCATCTTGGTGAAATGGCAAGACTTAACGCTATGAGTATAGCAGAGGTTTCAGGTGATATCTTTGGCGCTGCTAAAAGCTTTGCCAAGGAATACAGCGTAGCACTGTGTTTAAAGAGTGCAACTACTGTTGTGAGTTTTAATGGAGAAGAAGACTACTTAAATATAATAGGAAACAGTGGCATGGCAACTGCAGGAAGTGGTGATGTATTGTGTGGAACCATTGGTGCAAATATAGTGAAGTATAGAGAGCACTTTGTTGAAGCAGTGTTAAAGGGTGTGTACTGCCATTCTTTAGCAGGTGATAAGGCAAAGGAAGTCAAAGGGGAAGACGCGCTTATTTCATCAGACATAATTGATTGTTTGTAGTGAGCATTACTTTATCATTGTTAAAGTTGTCTTATCGTTGTTAGTGTGCTATAATATCGCAGGAAATAAAAGGGGAGAGATGATGATTAAAATTGCGATACTAGGACTTGTGGGCGCAGTGATTGGTTATATAACCAATGTTCTTGCTATAAAGCTATTATTTAGACCAATTAAACCCACAAGTGTTTTTAAAATTCAAGGTCTAATACCAAAAAGGCATGCTGAGATTGCAAAGTCTATTGGTGAAATTGTGGAGACAGAGCTCTTATCTGTAGATGAGATACTGGATAAGCTAATCGAAGATACAGATAAAGAAGAACTGTTAAATTCAATTAAGTTAAAAATTCTTGAAGTTATCAAGATGAAGTTTAAGATGTTTGCCATGTTTGGCTCAGTTATTGAGTCAACACTTGATGATATTTTTGAGAGTGAAGGTGAGAGAATTCTTGATGAGATGACAGAGACAGTCATGCACAAGGTTACAAGTTCTATCAGTATAAGAACTATGGTAGAAGAGAAGATTATGGAGCTTGACTTAATAAAACTTGAAGAGATTATCATTCAGATTTCTAAGAAAGAGTTAAAGCACATTGAGTATTTAGGTGGTGTACTTGGATTTCTCATTGGTCTGATACAGGGTATTATAGTGCATTTTGTGTTTTAGTTTAAGGGTTTAATTGAACTATGGTAGGAGTCTTTACTTAAGGATTTTTTATACTTGACCTATCGGAATTTTGAAAAATTTTGTTTTTTAAAAAGTTTTTCTTGATTTTTAAAATGAAATAGTGTACACTAGGTCGGTACGGAAGATTAGCTCAGCTGGTAGAGCATCTGCTTGACGTGCAGGAGGTCACAGGTTCAAGTCCTGTATCTTCCACCAAAAGATGGTCCGGTAGTTCAGTTTGGTTAGAACGCTAGCCTGTCACGCTAGAGGTCGAGGGTTCGAGTCCCTTCCGGATCGCCATTCTTATGAAACTAGGTGATAGGGCAAGAAAAATTGCTTACCAACTTTTCAGCTTAAGATTTTATGCGTAAACAACGATTATGTATATCGAGACCGACAGGAGCATACCATAGAGTATGTGAGTTAGGCGAGATATACTCATGAGTTGGAATACGCGTGAAAGGTTGAGTTGAAAAATTATCCAGTGGATGAGTTTGTAGTGTAGATCCGAAGACGAACGAAGTGAGTTGAGGAATGCACAAGGAAATTGTGCGGTGTCCCTTCCGGATCGCCAATCTTACAAAGCGGGACGAGAACGCAGTCGTTTTTTCCCCTCTCGTATTTGGAACAAATCAATTTTATATGCCGACGTAGCTCAATCTGGTAGAGCAACTGACTTGTAATCAGTAGGTTGCGGGTTCGAGTCCCATCGTCGGCTCCAATTCTTTTTTTTAAGAAGAACAGCTATGTTCTCACCTTAGTAGACAAAATGTCTGCGGGTTAAGCAAAATACAGACTATACTATTAGTCTATTCGCTTAAAATCGGGTGTAGAGCATACTACCCGATTTTTTATGTTAAAAAAACTAATAGGAGGTGTATTATTAACAAAAAATATGACAGAAGGCCGCCGTCTAAAAAAGACACAACTGAGCTTAATGAAGACATCAGAGATGATAAGGTAAGGCTTATTGGTGATGATGGTGAACAAATTGGCATAGTTACTTCTAAAGAAGCTTTAGAAATAGCTAGAGAAAAAAATCTTGACTTAGTTAAGATCGTTGAAAAAGCAAATCCACCTGTTTGTAAAATTATGGACTATGGTAAGTATAGATTTGACAAACAGAAAAAAGAGAAAGAGATGAAAAAACATCAAAAAACGCTTACGGTCAAAGAGGTTAGAATTTCTGTTAATATTGAAAAGCACGACTTAGAAACGAAGGCAAGAAATGCGATTAAGTTTTTGAATGCTGGAGACAAGGTAAAAATATCTCTTAGAATGTGGGGTAGACAGCTCGCTAATACTGATTTAGGACTTGAAGTTGTGGAGAATTTTATTGATTTTATTGCTGAATCGATTGATATAGTAGTTGAGTCAAAGCCAAAACTTGAAGGCAGAAATGTAAATGCAATAATAAACAAGGAGTAATAGGAGGGTAATATGCCAAAGATGAAAACGCACAGAGGTGCAGCTAAAAGGGTTAAGAAAACTGCTAGTGGAAAATTAAAGCGTGATCACGCGTTTACATGTCATAATTTCTCAAACAAAAATAGAAAGAGAAAGAGAAACTTGAGCAAGAGTGGATATGTTTCTTCAGGCGACATGAAGAGAGTAAGAACTTTAGTACCATATCTATAAGAGAAAGTGAGGAATTGAAATGGCAAGAATTAAAGGTGCAGTAAACGCTAAGAAGAAGCATAAGCGTATTTTAAAAATGGCAAAGGGTTACTATGGACAAAAGTCAAAAGTATTTAGAGCAGCTAACCCTCAAGTAAATAGAGCATTAAGATCTGCTTTTGTTGGTAGAAAGCTTAAAAAGAGACAGTATAGAAGAATGTGGATTGCTCGTATTAATGCAGCAGTAAGACCTCACGGACTTTCTTATTCGAAATTTATGTATGGATTAAAGAATGCTGGCATTGAAATGAACAGAAAAATGCTTTCTGAAATTGCAATATATGATGAAATAGGGTTCAAAGAATTAGTGGAAACAGCTAAGAGCAACCTAAAGTAATGACTATTTACCCCACGTTTTGCGTGGGGTAGTTTTCTAATATAGGATTATATTATAACGAGGAGGTTGTTTTTGAATTTATCAACTAAAATAGATAAGACCAAACTAAAACCTGCACAAGTACTAGCTCTAGGTTTTTTTGGAGTAATCTTACTAGGAGCTATTATATTGAATACTCCTTTTGTTACTAATACAGGTGAAGTTGTTGGTTTTGAAAATGCCCTCTTTACTTCTACCTCTGCAGTTTGTGTTACAGGGCTTGTAGTTGTTGATACTGGAACATATTGGAATGCATATGGTCAAGCGATTATACTGATACTTATCCAGATAGGTGGTCTTGGATTTATGACCATGGCTACACTTTTTGCCATGATTATAGGTAAGAGAATATCACTAAAAGGCAGAATCATGATGCAGGAGTCCCTCAATTATTCGGATATATCTGGCGTAATTAGACTTACTAAGAGTATTGTGATTATGACCTTTGTCACAGAGGCAATTGGCGCTTTTTTACTTTCAAGGCACTTTATAGAAGAGTTTGGCACAACTAGAGGTATAGGTCTCAGTATATTCCACTCAGTGAGTGCTTTTTGTAATGCTGGATTTGACCTTATGGGTGGCTATAGTTCACTCACATCTTATGTAGCTGACCCCTATGTAAACATTGTCATTATGTCGCTAATCATAATTGGGGGTCTTGGCTTTGTGGTGATAATGGAAGCAATAAAGTATAGAAATTTCAGCAAACTCAGTTTAAATAGTAAGGTTGTCCTCTCTACAACATTTACTCTTATTTTTGTTGGGGCAGTTTTATTTTATATTTTAGAGAGAAACAATCCAGATACTATTATGGGTTTGGATCCAACTGGTAAGTTTTTTGCTTCTCTATTTGGCAGTGTGACACCTAGAACAGCAGGTTTTAATACGGTTGATACATCAAAGCTGATGCCTGCTACATTACTGATAACTATGGTATTTATGTTTATTGGTGGCTCACCTGGCTCAACAGCTGGTGGTGTGAAAACGACCACGATAACTGTTGTGATGCTCACAATATTTGCTATAGTAAGAGGTAAGACAGATACTGAGGCATTTGGCAGAAGAATTTCAAAGCAGTCTGTTAACAGAGCGCTTGGAATACTTGGTATTGCAATGTCAGTTCTCATCATAGTTGTTATAGCGCTTAGTATTACAGAAAATGCAACACTGGAAGAGATAATGTTTGAGACGATTTCAGCATTTGGTACTGTTGGGCTCTCAATTGGACTCACAGCTAAACTGTCTTTTGCAGGAAAACTCATAATATCATTTACCATGTTTATGGGTAGGGTTGGTGCTCTTACCATCATATTTGCTGCAACAACGAGACTGAAGAAAAATGAAAAATTGATGATAAAATACCCTAAGGGTAAGATAAGCATTGGATAAGGAGGGCATATGGCTAAGCAAAAACAATTTGTTATACTTGGAACAGGTCGATTTGGAGCAAGTGTTGCTCTTAAACTAATGGACCTTGGCGCTGAGGTAATGGTCGTTGATAAAAATGAACAAGTTATTCAGTCTATGGGCTCTAAAGTAACTCATGCTGTACAGACAGATATTACAGTTGAAGGTTCTATCAATGCCCTTGGCATAAGAAATTTTGATACTGCAGTTGTGACAGTTGGTGATGATATACAGACATCAATATTAACAACCATTATACTAAAAGAGTTTGGTATAAAGCACATTGTTGCAAAAGCGCAGAATCAATTACATGCTAAGGTTCTCTATAAAATTGGTGCGGACCGAGTTGTATTTCCAGAAAGAGAGATGGGTATTAGGGTAGCTAAGAGTCTCATGGCTTCTAATGTCCTTGATTTTATCGAATTATCGCCTGACTATAGTATTGTTGAAACGCCACCTAAAAAAGAGTGGATTGGAAAGACTATAGAGGAAATTGATATAAGGAAAAATTATGGTCTCAATATCATGGCTATTCGAAAGGGTGCAGAAACCAAAATATCAATCTTGCCAAAAGATATTGTAAAGAGTGGTGACATATTTGTGGTTATTGGAAACAATCAGGATCTTAAAGAGTTAGAGCATTAATATGGATATCGTTCATTCAAATCAGAATAAAAAGTACAAACTACTCAATAAACTTCGTCAAAAAAAGTACCGCATAGCTGAAAAAAAAATAGTTATAGAGGGCTATCGCATGATTAAGCAGGCACTTGAACTTGGAAAAGAGCCAGTATTTATCGTTTATAGAGATGATTATACCAATAGATTTCGAGTTAGTGAAGCTGATATCGTGCTTGATAGAGCTCTGTTTGATATGGTGAGTGATACAGTAAATTCGCAGGGCGTATTAGCGGTATTTGATCTGAATGAAGTTGGTGCTAGAAATACCAAGTCAAAGCATGTTGTAGTTATTAATGCAGTTCAAGATCCTGGTAATGTTGGAACTATCATTAGGACATGTGATGCATTTGGTTTTGACAATATTATTTTGACGACTGGCACTGCTGACCCCTATTCTGACAAGTGTCTAAGGAGTACTATGTCGTCAGTGTTTGCTGTAAATATGACGATTATGAAGGTAAAAGATGTACTTAATTATCTAGAGCGAGAGGGCTACGACCTCTATGTCTCGTCTTTAAATGCTAAGGATGTTCTTTCAGATGTTAAAAAGTCTGAAAAGATGGCTATTGTCTTTGGCAATGAAGCAAATGGCGTTGATGAAGACTTTTATACAGAGGATGCAAATACATTTAAAATTGTAATGACAGGTCTTCAGGAGTCTTTAAATGTTGCTATAGCTGCAGGTATAACTTTATATAACTTTCAGGAGGTCTTGATTTGAGTTTAGATAGAATTTTAAGTTCTTATAATTTTAAAGAAGTGGCAAAACTAAATATTGATAATGAGAATAGGTCAATGACGGTTTCGCTTTCTGACGATAAAGGTGATGTTCATGAAGTGGTGCTTCAAGACGTCGATAATTATCAGGTCTTTGATTCTAGTATTTATGATGAAATTTACCATGTTAAGACCAAGGGAGAAAAGGTAAATTTTACTGGAGATACACTGATTAACATTGGTTTTGTTCAAGTAAATAGAAGTGGCAATGTCACAAAAGAAAGCTTTGCAGCGCCAAATTTTATCGTGGATTCAAAGGACAGGAGTATTCTTGTTGAAGCAGACAACCTAGAGATTAATGGCGTTTCTTATTCTCTCAGAGATAGGAACTATAATTAATGATTACTATCATAGGTAGGGAATTCTCTACAGAGACAATTAAGGCTATTGAAGAGCTAGATAATTTAGGTATTGACTACGTATTTGAAGATATTGATTTCAATGAAGAAGCGCTCAATTTTTTAAAAGCCCATAAAATAAAGGGCATACCAGTGATTCGAAAGGGTTTTGAATTTATTATTTCAAGTGATGAAGCGCTGATAAAAAAATTCTTAGATAAAGATAAACTTATTAAAAATACCTAGCATAATTGAGATGGTTAAAATGATTATACCAAAGAGTATGATATTGATACCATCTTTTGTTTTGCCTTCTCCTAGCCTTTTAAAACCAGTGAGAATTTGATAGATGACAATCATGCCAACAATGATAGAGCTTGGTTTTAAAGGGTATACTTTTTTTAGGATGGTAGTGACATAGATATGTAAAAACAGCAGACATACACCCACTATCATGGTAACGAGTATTAGCATGTCAATTATTTTTGTGCTTTTATTACTGCCAAAAATTTGATATAATTTTTTTTGTACTTTATTCATGGTAAGGTCCTTTTTATGGCGAATAGAAATGTATATTTGTACGGGCGTTATACTAATCACAGGTAAAATCTTTAGGCGTGGAATCTTAGACTAAAGTTTTAAATATGAATTAGTGTTAGATATATACTGCAAGTAGTATAACATTTAATTATTATTTAATCAATTTAGGAGAGTATATGGATAGTATTGATTACAATATTTTAGAAATATTGCAAAAAGACGCAAGAATTTCTATGAAGGATTTGGCAAATACAGTAGGACTTACTGCTCCAGCAACTTCTCAACGTGTAAAAAAAATGGAAGAAAGTGGAATCATTAAGGGTTATGGAGCTGTTTTAAACCTTGATAAACTAGGCAAAAAAATTCAAGCTTTTATCTCGCTTAGCATACCACATGATGACTACAATTCACTTATTGAGTATGCTAAGAAAAACAATTCTATTATTGAATGTTATCATGTGACAGGTCGTGATAGTATGATTTTTAAAGTGTTGGTTCGGGATATAACAGAATTAGAAAAAATGATAGATAGCCTAAAGAAATATTCGGATACTAATACCTCTGTCATACTCTCTAGTCCAATCAACAATAAGTTAATTGTCCTATCTTAATGGAATGTAATGAGATAAACAATATATTGTGCTTAAAAATAAAAACTCTGAAAAAAAAACTCAATATATTGTAAAAAAACCTAAAAAAACTCTGTATTTTTTTCGATAATAATGATATAATTACCGAGAAGATTATTTTTTAGGAGGTATAAATTGTTGGACTCTAAATTGGCTACTATAAAGCATTATGTTTATGAGCTAGAATATGCTCTAAAAATTGAGAATGTTGACATGGTGAAGAATATTTCCAGAGTGATTAAGGAAAAAGTCGATGAAGTAGAACAAAACTTTAATATGGTGACCAACAATGCTACAGGTATCTACTCTAGACATATCAATACAATAGATTTTCTATACAAGCCTATTGATGTAAATGACCCATTTAAGGGGGATTATTTGCAGAAGTTTGCTGCAGCAAGAACGTTTGAACTCACAAAAGCTGGTGCTATTGTTGAACACAATAAATTTTGGGCAGATCACAGTATACTAAAGTCTAATGTATTTGGTTTGGTGCCTGTTGATATGATTACAGAAGAGTCTCTTTATACACTTTTAAAACTTGGTTGGCAGAGGGTAGAAGTTGATGTGTTAGATTTTAGCAATAGTACAAGAGATAGTAACGATATATTTGAATTCTGTGAAACCAATTTCAGACATTATCTGGCAATAAAAGAACATGAAACAGATGAAGTTTTGGTGCTCAACTTTGCTTAATTGATAATATTGTATAGTATATGTGCCGACGATAGTTTTTGTCGGCTTTTTTATTGGAGATTTTATGTTTGTAGATACTAAGTATAATGAGATAAATTATGTTGTGCCTGAAGGTCTTGATGGTGAGTTGTTAAAGCATGTTCTCAGGACTCATATTGGCATTTCATCTCATTTGATGAAAAAATTAAAGACCAAGGAGGCAATCCTTGTCAACGGGGAGAATACTAGAGTAATAGATGCCGTAAAGTCTGGTGACTACATCAGTTTGGATATTTCTGAGGCAACCCACCTAAAGTCAGAGGACATAGAGATTGAAGTTCTGTATGAAGATGCTGATTTGATTGCTGTCAATAAACCACCATTTATGGTTGTTCACCCCACCAGAAAGCACGTAGATGGAACTCTTTTAAACGGGATTATTTATTATCTTCACTCAAAAGGGGAACTTGTAAAACCTCACCTTGTGAGTAGATTGGATAGAGATACAAGTGGGGTAATTATTGTTGCCAAAAACTCCTTTGCACAGAGTTTTTTAATTGATAAAATGAGTGAAAATAGAGTCAAGAAAAAGTATACTGCGATTGTCGAAGGACGATTTGAAAAGAAAAGAGGACTTATTGACCTACCTATTGGTAGGGAGGAAGTGGATGGCATTAAGAGAATAGTGACAGAAGAGGGAAAAAGGTCAAAGACAAAGTACAAAGTTCTCTCAGAAAATGCCAATTTTTCCCTAGTTGAATTAGAACTTTTGACAGGTAGGACACACCAGATAAGGGTTCATCTTTCCCATCTTGGGCACCCTATAGTGGGGGATGAACTCTATGGCTCTAGCTGCCTTAGTTTGATAAATAGACAAGCACTTCATGCTAGTTCTGTGAGGTTTGAGAGTCCTAGAACCTCAGTAGTAACTGTAAATGCTCCGCTACCAGAGGACATGAAGAGGATAATTGAGGAGACCAGCTATGAAAAGTCAATAGTAAAATAGCAAAAAATTTAAAAAATATATATGGTTTAAAAAAGGGTAACTTTAACAAAGCTCCCTAAAAAGGCGCTTAAAATCAAGTCTATATGTAGGTAAAAAGGTTATAGTTATTAGTCTAGGTTAAATGGTATATCATCAGTAAGAATTTT
>PDWI01008752.1_pt1 | contig 11828 bp, 9 predicted proteins | sample 1430891 | NCBI WGS metagenome assembly PDWI01 (sample SAMN01162508, study PRJNA174530) | Oral metagenome, whole genome shotgun sequencing project. | biome: Marine environment; feature: Marine mammal; material: Swab sample of the gingival sulcus; isolation source: swab sample of gingival sulcus...
TCAATCCCTGACTTTGTTGATGGCCACCTTGTCATTGCCCAAACTCCTGCTGCTGGACGAACATACGGCCGCCTTGGATCCCCGTACCGCCGCCAAAGTGTTGGAATTGACCAACCGGATGGTCAATGAAAACCAGCTAACCGCTCTCATGGTGACCCATAATATGAAAGAGGCGATACGTTGTGGCAACCGTATGGTCATGCTGCACGAAGGCAAGATCCAGTTTGATGTCAAAGGTCGAGATAAAGAAAACCTCACCGTCGAAGAGGTTGTCAAGCGTTTTGGGGCCAAACTTAAAGACGAGTCCCTTCTGTCTTAACGTCTAAATCTTAAGTTTCGTATCCAACAAAGGTCGAGGATCCTGGTAATGCCTGGGGCAACATATCAAAATTGTCCAGAAGGTCTTGTCTTAAATTAAACGCCCTGAATATATTAGAAATACTCGTTATAAAAAGATCGCGTAAGAGTTCCCAGGGCCTTTGGCCTCAAGAAATTGCCGCTAACTTGTTAGAAATATATTTGAAGGGCTCACCCAATGTCGAAGGATACGTTGGGAGCCTTTTTTATCACTTTCCAGGTTTCATTTCTTTATTTTCTGACTCATCGTGATGATGATCGGTTTTAACCTCACCATGTGAAAAAGGGCAAATCGTTTCACTCATCATTGCGAAAGGCCTAGGAAAATTAACCAGCCCAAGACCATTAACGGTATCCTTGCCCCGGTCGAGGGGAAACTATCAGTATTACTGTTAGAACAGATAGAACAGAATTCTCAGGCGCCTTAAAGCCCTCCTATCAGGGGCCGGTCTATTTGACCGATCTAATTGCTGTCTATAGGAAGGCTAAAGATTTGTATGAAAATAAAGAAATACGAAAGGCCTATTTGGATGAGTAAACTTCTTTGCTAAACTTTTTTGGTGGGACGATTGACCCTAATTTTTTAAAAATTGGGAAATATTATGAAAAATACTTGACAAATTAAGTAATTAGGGGTAGGTGTTTAAGTAAAGTCGTTTGGGTATCGCCCTGCAAGTTAAAAATAGTATTTAAATATCAAGCGGTTATCATGCTATTCAGTAAAAGTAAAAACTTAGTCGGATTAGATATCGGTTCCCACACCATTAAAGTCTGCGAACTCGCGCCTGCCAAAAATGGGTACACTTTGAAGAATCTGGCCACGGCAGATATCGACCCGGGGCTTATCGTTGATGGTGTGATTGGTCAGCCATCTGAGCTGGCCGCAGCGGTTCGGGCGCTTTTTGATGAGAATAAAATCAGGGAGCGGAGCGTGGCCTTGGCCATCGGCGGGTATTCGGTCATCATGAAAAATATCAGTGTGCAAAAAGCCGATAAGAAAGTCATGCACGAGTCTGTCACCATGGAGGCCGAGCAGTATATTCCTTTCGATATCAGGGACGTGAATATCGATTTTCATGTGCTTGGGCAGAATAAACACAATACCAATCAGCTTGATATCCTCCTCGTAGCCGCAAAAAAAGAAATCATTGAAGAGTACACGGGCATTTTAGAGTCAGCAGGGATTTCAGCGGGGGTCGTTGATGTGGATGTTTTGGCCTTGCAAAATTGTTACGAGTTCAACCACGACAGCGGAGAGCAGACCATCGCCCTCATTGACATTGGGGCCAGTAAAACTTCCCTGAACATCATTAAGAATGCGGTTCCAGTGTTTATGCGGGATGTCTCCCTTGGCTGCGGCCAAATTGATCAACAGCTTGCCTCGCGGTGTGAATGTTCGGTCTCGGATGCACAAAGAATAAAGCTGGAGCGGCAATCGGAAAACATCACCGCGGAAGAGATTGAGGAGATCGAAACGGCTGTGGTGAAAAACTGGTGTACCGAGATCAGGCGCGCCATCGACTTTTTTTATTCAACTTATCCAGATGACTCTTTCGGCAAGATTATCTTAAGTGGTGGTGGTGCCAATATAGAGGGGTTTCGTAAATTACTGGCATTAGAGACCTCAACCGAGGTTGAAGTGATTAATCCGTTTGTTAATGTGGCAATTAATCGTGGAAAATTTGACTCCCTATATCTTGACAGTCTTGCGCCTCAAGTGGCTGTCAGTATGGGGTTGGCATTAAGGAGAGCTGACGATAAATGATCCGGATTAATTTATTACCCTTTCGAGATGCTCGCAAAAAAGAGGATGTCCGGCGCCAAGTATCTTATTTTCTCCTGCTTTTGGTTTTGGTGCTGCTCGGCTTTTTAGCTACCCATTGGTATCAGGGAAACCGAGTTAATTCGCTGGAAGCCAAAGTCGAAAGAATTGAAAATGATATCAAGAAATACGAGGCTATCGGCAAGCAGGTTGATGAAAACAAAGTAAAAATCGAGTTGATCAATAAGAAAAAAAGAGTGATTGCCGACCTGGTCAAAGATCGCTATAAACCCGCACGTCTTCTGGGTGTTATGACTGAGCTGGTTGTTTCTGATCAAATGTGGCTAACCAGTCTGAGTACTCAGGGGGACAATGTTCGAGTTAAAGGGGTGGCGATGGATGAACGCACGGTGGCTGACTTTATGACAAATCTCGAAAGGTCGGGGCTGTTTCCCATTGTAAATCTGAACACTGTTAAACAGAAAACATTTAACGATTCGATCAATTTAAAAGAATTTGAAGTTTCGTGTCAGACAAAAATACCAGAACCGGTTCAGGATAAACCCAAGCGGGGAAGGAAAAAATGAGCGCGAGTGGTAAGTCCCAGCGAATGGATCAATTTTTTGACAACATTGCCAGCTGGTCCAGGGGTCGTCGTATCGTCGTGTGTGTGGTTGTGATTCTGGTCTTGGCCCTTTTGTTCTATTTTGCATCTTTCCAGCGCCAGCGGAAAGATATCGCAGGTCTCAAGGAAAAGCTGTCCCAATTAGAAAAACGGCAGAGTGTACTACAGGCCAAGGCGAAGCAAAAAGAAAAATTTGAGCGTGATCTTGCCGAGGCCGAGCGATCGCTTAAGCTGGCGATGCAGCTTCTGCCCGATAAAAAAGAAATCCCCTCGCTGCTTGCCAATATCTCCCAATCGGGTCATGATGCGGGGTTGGAGTTTCTTCTGTTTGAGCCCAAGCCCGAGGATCTAAAAAATTTCTATGCCGAAATCCCGGTTCAAATGAAGATCAAAGGTGGCTATCATGATGTTGGCCATTTCTTTGAAGCTGTGGCCGGCCTGCCTCGTATTGTGAATATTCGGGATATTACCATGGCACCTGCAAAGCCTGGTGAACCACTGGTCACATCGTGTAAAGCGGTTACTTATAAATTTGTTGAAAACCAGCCGGAAGAGCGCGGCAAAAAAAATAAGAAAAATAGGAAAAAATGAATAGACACTATCGATTCTTATTTTGGTTAGTTGCGACAATGATTCTGCTGTGTAGTTGTCAGGAGTCCAGTGAAAAGACAACCCGTCAGGTGGATAAGCCAGCGGTAGTTCGGAAAAAGATACCCGATGAAAAAAACGCGGGGCTAAATCCATTGACAATACTTGCGGGAAAGGCGTTGCCATCGGGTAACGCAACTTCTTCAGCTGACCCTGCCGCTGAGTTACTGGCGTCCAATGAGATAATTGGCGTCTATCGGTATCAAGGCAAATTGGACCCCTTTTTGCCTCTAATTAAGGAGGAAAAGGCTAAGCCCTCTGCCGGTGCTGCTGAAAAGCTAGGAAAGAAAAAGCGAGCACCCCAAACACCATTGGAAAGAATTGATCTGAGCCAATTGACCCTCACTGCCATTTTCAGAAAGCACGAACAGAGTAAAGCGTTGGTGGAAGAGCCCACCGGGAAGGGCTACATGGTCAAAGAGGGTACCTATATTGGGCTCGACGGAGGGCAAATAACCAAAATTTTAAAAGATAGAATTTTAATTTCCGAAGAATCCGAAGATGTTATGGGAAAGCCGGTTACCATAGAACGAGAACTTAAACTTAGACAATTTTCTGGAGAATAGCACGATGAAAGCGTTTTTCAAGGGACGCGTTGTTTTTCTATGTGTGGTTGTTTCCTTTTTTCTAGTTGCTCTGATGGCTGGGTGTGCCTCCATGAGCGTAAAAGAAACAGAGCAGTCAAGCGAAATGCAGGCCCCGCAGGAGAACCGGATCACCGATGTGCAGTTGCAAGAAACGGCTGACAAAGCCCACGTACTCGTCACGGGTGATCAAAAGTTAATTTTTACAGCCGTTAAACAGCCTGCACCGCCTGCGGTTATCTTTTACTTTCCAGAGACAGGCGTGGGTATAGATGCGCCAATCGAAACGGTGCCAGGTAATTTTATCACGGATGTTGGTTTAACCGAGCTTACTGAAACTGGCCATACCGCGCGTCTGGAAATTAAGCTTGCGGCAAACGCGGCTTACGATGTTGAGCATGGGGAAAAGGGCCTTGATATTGTCATTCACAAGTCAGGTGCTGTCAAAGTTGAGGACATTAAAGAGGACATTAAAGAGGTCCCTTCTGCGAAGGGCGAAGAAAAGCAAGTTGAAAAGCCATTTGAAGCTGCTGTTAACGTCAAACCTGCCTCAAAGTTAATCGGAATTGAAACGAAACCTTCAGCCAATGGCCTTCAGATAAGGGTCGGCCTGGATGGAGTTGTGGGAGAATATAAATCATTTACACTTGAGCAGCCACCTCGAATTGTATTTGATTTCCCAAAGCTGAAGACTATTTTTCAGACAGAGCAAAAAGTTGACGTGAAAGACCCAATCGTTCGTAAAATTCGACATTATGGCGATGGTAATAAGCTAAGGGTGGTTATTGATACCAAAAAGAAATATTTAGATTCATTCTATGCGGTGCCGGACGATGATAGTCTCCTGATAACGGTTGGAACATCTGCGGCTGACGCTGAGCAAGCTCAAGTTAATGGTATTAAGTATCATAGTGACGCCGCTGGCAAATCACAAGTTTTGGTGAGCACTTCCCGGAACGTACAATACAAAATCAAACGAATCAGCCCTCGTTTGTTGCGGCTATTTCTCCTTAACTGTCAGTTGCCCGAGGGAGGCTTGCCCGCAACAGATACGAGTGATCAAAATGGTGCCGTGACCAATATTGTCCCGGTTGCGGGAGCAGGCCAGTCCGGGAAAACTCAAGTTGACATCCGCTTGCGTGAGACAGTCCCTTATTTGGTTAAGCAAGATGATGGTCGTCTGTACGTTCTCTTTGAGGCATTGGATGCCGGCAGTATGGCGAAGAAAGGTGTGGCAACCAAGAGCCGGGTCACCATTCCAGCTATCGAAAATGAGGGCGGCTCAGACGAAAAAGTGGGGGTGGAGCCCACAGCTAAAAAAGGGCCTAAATATTCCGGTGAAAAGATCGCCCTTGATTTCTACAATACCGATATTCACAATGTTTTCAGAATCCTTGCTGATATAAGTGGACAGAATTTTGCTATTGATAAGGATGTGGAGGGTAAAGTCACCCTGAGTTTGGACAATCCTGTTCCCTGGGATCAGGTTCTCGATTTGGTTCTAAAGATGAACCAACTTGATAAGCGATGGGACAATAACATTATCCGGATTGCAACTCTGAAGACACTATCGGCCGAAGATGCTGCTCATGTTGCTCAGCTTAAAGCAAAGCGTGATCAGGAAGAACAAGCCGATGTGTTAACTGAGTATATCTTGATCAATTATGCTGATGCAACAAAAGATGTCAAACCTCATATTGACAACATTTTATCTAAAAATGGAAAGCTCTCGGTAGATACTCGCAGTAACTTGTTGATTCTGACCGACGTGCCAACTGTTATTGCCAGAGCAAAGGAAATCGTCAAAGAGATCGATAACGCCACACCCCAGGTGCTAATTGAGGCCCGGATTGTAGAGGCGGACAACAGTTTTTCAAGAGAGTTTGGCCTCAGTTGGAATGCCGCCTGGGGTATTCAATCCAGCGATCCCCGTGCTGGAATCGGCCCTCAGAGGGGCTTTGACAGGTTTGGGGGGACTTATGGGTGGGATACCGCTACTAATTTTCCCTTTGCAAGCGGCAATCCCATGGAGGTCGGCTTTAACATTGCCAAAGTTGCGGGAACCCCCTTTAGTCTTGATGCCCGTTTGAGATTGTTAGAAATCAATGGCAATGGCAGGGTAGTTTCTGCACCTAAAGTATTGACCTTGGATAGCCAGGAGGCGGTGATCACTCAAGGGCAAGAATATCCCTATTTTGAAGAGTCTGAATCAGGTGGTAGAACGGTAAAATTTAAAAAAGTTGAGCTTAAACTAACGGTAACACCCCACATTACCCCTGATGGAAGAATAGCTATCCATTTGAAAATTGAGAAAAAAGATGTGTTCAATTTCGTTGAAAACGTACCTATCTTAAATACCAAAGAAGCAGAAACTGAATTTCTCATGAATGACCGGGATACCCTGGTTATCGGGGGGATACATAAGACAACGGAACGTTTAAGTGAGTCGGGTTATCCTTGGCTTTCCAAAATTCCGTTCCTTGGATGGCTTTTTAAGACCTCTGCAAAAGAGCTTGATAAAGAGGAATTGTTAATTTTTATTTCTCCCAAAATCCGTCAGCTTGAACATCGTGGTGTGAAGAGCACCCCAGGGTCTATGGGCTAGTTGGTTGATAGTATTGGTTTAGTTTCTGGACATCGCATGTATTTTCAGATAGATTTACTGCGGTAAAAACAAATTATTAAATATTTGGTAAAAAATCTTCATTCTTTATTGCAATTGACTACCTGTTAAAGTCAGATTCGATATTTGGTTTATATCGGGACTGAGCGCGTCAAGAGCATTTTATTTTGAATTAGCCGGGGCCTCTCAATTTATAGTGAGAGGCCCTTGTCGTTAGTCCACCTTGCGGCTGATTTATTTTTTACCCCCTCTAGAGTCTTAGATCTATTTAAAATTATGTATTGAAACAGACCGTAGGTAATTTGGTCTGTTTTGATCAAATTTTTTGTAATCGTTTTGTCTGTAGTTTTTTTTATGTTTCCGCTTGTTGTAACCATGGTGGTTTTTGACAAGTATTATAATACGTTGTCCAATTTTAGAGCACCCTTTATTGTGGAAAGCGCTTATTTTAGGTAGCAGTCTCATCTGCCATTGCCGTAGTGATTGGAGTAGGCTCAGGTATAACCCATAGTCGGGTTTGGTTTTCATCCGGTATTGGTGGCACTGATGATATACGGATTATTACCGATTATCGAGAATACCATTTGCGGCTTAAGTGCGATAGTCATCAACGCCGATATTTTCGCTTCTGCTGACGGCATGGGGATGACCGCGTGGCAACGCATGTGGCAAGTCGAGCTACCACTGGCCAATTCTGCAAATTTAGCAGGCATTCGCGTCTCCGTAATGAATTAACATTGGTGCAGCCACCATAGGTTCGACCGTCGGGTCAAAGACCCTGGGGACACCAATTATGGCCGGACTGGTCAGCCACAATGTGGCCTATGTTATCGAAGGGGCGGTTTTGGCAGTTCTCATGGCGGTGTTGCTGGACAAAGTATTTGAGGACCTGATTCACTCTGATAAAGTCAAATAGATTGAAAAATCAGAGGACTTGGCCGCGCTTTATACTAACGCTGATTTGGCAGGCTATGGTAAAAAAGCTATCTGGATTAATACCAATACCAGGAGCCAAGACGCCTGTACGCTTCCAAGTGTCAAGATCGGTTGAGATGCTGAGTTGAGTCCTGATTCCCAATTGCCGATTTCTTACTTCTGTTCTCTGATTTCCCTACAATTTTTTATATTTTCCCGATTGCGGTATTTTTATTCCCGAATTTGGTAGAAGGCTGTTTTCTTTTGCTTTAAATTAACCTTCCCTATACACGCCATCTTTAAACGATCAGGGCTCTTTGCACAGGACGAGTATGGTAAAAATTCGTGTATGGCCGCGTGTGGGGAAACAGAGCTTGGCTATAGAGAAAAAACAGAAAGATACGCTCATTGTTATTGTCATTGTCATTATCAATTCCCGCCACAAACAGGATTCTGGGCACTGATCAGGGACGTCTGGCCGGAGCAGGCAACGTAGGCAAAGCTCCTCATTATGGTAGGCGTCCGATGTCAGGCCATGCGGTGCACCCAGGCGCATGTAAAGCCTTTGTATTTATAACACCATGATTTTAATGAGGATAACATATGTCGTGATTACCTGAAGGGTGAATAACAATGGAAAAGATTCAACCCAATTTTACCAAAGATGCTATCGCAGAAACCCTGCTGCTCACTCTTGCCCTGCGTGCTTTTGATACCCGGCAAAAGCGGCCGGTGCTGGGCGATCAAAAGAGTGTTGAGCTGATGCAGCAAATTGACTATAATTTTGAACAGTTTGCCAAATCTTCCATGATGAGCCGGCTGGGTACCAATGTGCGGCTCAAATACTTTGATACCTGTGCCAGAGAATATATTGCCGAACAGGACCAGCCCATCATTGTGCAAATTGGTTGTGGTCTCGATACTCGCTATGATCGTCTCGGCGGTAAGAGTAAAGCGGTTTTTTATGAACTTGATCTGCCGGAGGTCATCGCCTTTAGGGAAAAGTTGCTGCCGGAAAGCGGAAACAATCACTATCTGGGATGTTCCATGTTTGATCCTGCATGGATGGAAAAGATCAAGGCCGCTCATCCTGACGGGAATTTTCTCTTCATCATTGAAGGTGTCCTCATGTACTTTGAAGAAATGCAGGTCCGCTCGTTTTTATGCGCTCTTGCCGATACCTTTCCGAGGGCAACGATCTGCCTCGACGTCCTCAATGTCTGGTCCAGCAAAAACACAAAACGCCACGATACCCTGCGTAAAATGAAGGCCGCCTTCAAATGGGGACTTGACGATGACCAGGATTTTGCCAAATGGCATCCAGGCCTGGCGGTGATCTCCTCGGAAAGTATTATGTGGCAGATGGGTGACCACCACTGGTTTTGCCGGCTTATGCGTCATGTCAGGATGCTTCGCAATGCATCTCGTATGCTAAAACTGCATGTGGGTGCGGTATAAGGGTTGTAATCTCAACTCACTGTAATGACCGCTTATCTCAAATAAGTTTGTTAGGTTCCTGTTTTTGATTGAAAAACCAATACGAACAAGGGTAGCTTCTGATGCAATTAGTCAGGCGCTCTATTTCATAAACACTCGTCCACTGCTGAACCCCTGGCCCACGACCTCTTTCAAGGACCAGTATTCCCGTGATGTTGGCGCGTAAACAAAGGGGTTGACCTTGTCTATAGCTGGAAGCCCCTTGGCATTGAGGACGTCTTCATCGGCCCTGATTCCCTCTATCTCACCGACAAACTGTACATGCCCACCAATCTCTACCACATGTTTGACTTCACACTCGAAGATAAGCGGGAACTCTTCGACATAAGGTGCGTCAACAATTTTTGAATGGGTTGCCGCAAGCCCTGAGACGGCAAACTTGTCGGTATCTTTGCCACTGGCGATACCAAAAAAATCGGCTTCTTTTAGATATTTAACCGAGGGGATCGACACCGTATAGCACTTGCGGCGCATCAGCGCCGCATAGGTATGGGTGACCTTACGAACACTTATGGTCAAATGCGGGGGAACGGAACAGCAGATGCCGCCCCAGGAAATGGTCATGATATTTGCCTTACCATCCTCATCATAGGTGCCAATACACCAGGTGGGGGTTGGGCAGGCATAGGTCCCTGGATCAATACTTTTCTTCATTGTTATATTCCTTTTTATGGGTTGGTAGAAATGTACGATGTGTAAAGCATAGCCGCCAGCGTAATGTCTTCCAAAATCGATTGTAACAGAAAGACCTTCTTAATAAAAAGAAAAACGGCAGAATTGAGCAGAGCGAAAAAACACTCTTATGAAAATTTTTGTAACCATTCTAAAATGCATTGAATACAAAAAAGCCAATACGTTCTTTTTTCTGAAACACCACCATTCCTTTTTCCAGATCGCGATCTTTTTCCTCCCGCTATTGGTAGAGGCGTCGGTGAAGACAGGGTATCATTTTGATGATACATATGATGGCTATAATATACTTAGGAGGCCGAAAGTATTTTGACATCGCATGCTCGATAACGCTTATGCACAACGTCCAATTGATCTTCTATGTCTATAGACTTAAAATCTTTTTAGTAACACTCTTGATTTTAAACCTTTTGAAAAACACCACAGGTAACATTTATGTTTTATGTTCAGGGATCTTGAATCCAAACTTTTTTAACCGACGCTCTGGTGATTCATTTCCTTGAACTTCACAAAATCCTTGATTATAATATAGGTAATAAACTTGAAAAATGGCTGTACTGTTCAAAAAACGAAGGGAAAATAAACAAGGACGAGGAAATGCGTATCCTTTTAAAAGAAAATCTAAATCTGAACAAAAGCTCATGGAAAATCCGTTTCATTTACCATGGATTTTAAGCTTGTAGATATCTACAAGCCCATATGAAATGGAAACGGGACTATGCATCAGGTAGACGATGCTTTGGCAAGAGGGTAAAGTAAGACAGATGAGAACGGTTTCAGGAGGCGGAAAATGAATCAAAAACAAGTTGATCGTATAAAAAAAGGTAAGGGCTTTATTGCAGCCCTGGATCAGAGCGGGGGAAGTACCCCCAAGGCATTGGCAGCCTATGGAATTCCCCAGAATTCTTATTCCGGGGAAGATCAGATGTTTGATCTGGTTCATGAAATGCGGAAAAGGATTATTACGTCACCGGCATTTTCAGACAAGAATCTGGTGGGGGCCATCCTATTTGAGCAAACCATGGACAGAACCATTGAAGGAAAGTACACCGCAGATTATCTTTGGGATGTGAAAGGCGTGGTTCCCTTTCTGAAGGTTGACAAGGGGTTGGCGGAAGAGGCAGACGGGGTGCAGCTCATGAAGCCTATCCCTGATTTGGACGGCCTTTTGGATCGTGCCAAGGAACGGCATATTTTCGGAACCAAAATGCGTTCTGTAATCATGGCTGCGAACCTTGGCGGGATTGCAAAAATTACGGCCCAGCAATTTGAAATTGGAAAGCAGATTCTGGCTAAGGGCCTGATTCCCATTATTGAGCCTGAGGTAAGCATCAGCATTCCAGACAAAAAAGAGGCTGAAAAGATCTTGAAGTCCGAAATCCTGAAGTATCTTGAAAGTATTGCCGATGGCCAGCAGATCATGCTGAAACTAACCCTGCCCACAGTTACAAACTTTTACAAGGAACTGGTTGAACACCCCAAGATGATGAGGGTTGTTGCCCTTTCAGGGGGATACACCCAAGCCCAGGCGAATGAATTGCTGGTAAAAAACAATGGTATCATTGCCAGTTTCTCAAGGGCTCTTTCCCAGGACTTACGTGCAAACCAGAGAGATGAGGAATTTAACAGCATACTCCAGAAGGCCATGACGGAAATCTGCGAGGCTTCACTTACATAGCATCTCTACTGTCATTGACTTCCTGCGCAAAATATGGGCATCAAAGTATACGAAATTATGATGCCCTTTTGGTCCGCATTTCTGATAATTGTGAGCTTTTTGGCAGATAAAAAGAAATAACTTCTGAATTAGCGTAACCAGCGGTTGCCTTCTGCTATTGCCAATCCAAAAGCCTCTGCTGGCCGATGAGCCCGCGAATGGCAGTTACATCCTGGCTCACTTCCAGACAGCCCAGATATTTCCCTTCACTACGAATGGCAAAATAGCGAATATGAATAAACACCCCGTTCAGTTCAAGCCAAAACTCTGCAGTATTCCGCTCCCCACTTTTGAATGCGGTAAGAATTTTCTCTACAATATGGACGCTTTTGGGGGGATGGCATTTGGAGACTTCACGGCCAATAATCCCCACACTGCGCGGAAAAATGCGCTCCTCGGTCTGGGAAAAA
>PDWI01010539.1_pt1 | contig 11828 bp, 9 predicted proteins | sample 1430891 | NCBI WGS metagenome assembly PDWI01 (sample SAMN01162508, study PRJNA174530) | Oral metagenome, whole genome shotgun sequencing project. | biome: Marine environment; feature: Marine mammal; material: Swab sample of the gingival sulcus; isolation source: swab sample of gingival sulcus...
GCGGGAAAGTCCGGTTCCGCAGGAACCTTGTCCAGCCGTTTCGACCGGAGAGGCCATGCCCGACATCATCAAAGCTCGGATCATGTCCGTGATGCGTAACCTGCCTCCGTTGCCCCAGGTGACGACACAGCTGCTGGCGGTCATCAATGACAACGACTCCTCGGCTGATGACGTGACCAAGGTGCTTTCGGCGGACGGTCTGCTGGCCGGCAAGGTGCTCAAGCTGGTCAACAGCTCCTTTTACGGGGTGACCCATGAGGTGACCACCGTCAGCCGGGCCGTGGTCCTGCTGGGGTTCACGGGCATCCGCAATCTGGCGCTGGGGTTCGGCACCGTCGATGCCCTCAAGAAGCTGAAGTGCGATCTGGACATGACCCGCTTCTGGGCTCACAGCATTGCCGTGGCCAGCGCGGCGCAGGCGGTGGCGCCTTACGTGACGCGCCGCACGGATCCGGAAGAGGCCTTCGTGGCCGGGCTGATGCACGACATCGGCGCCTACATCCTGGCTTCGGCCGTGCCGGAAGCTTATCTGGAAATCCTGGAGGGGGCGCCGGCGAATCGCCTGCTTCTGGAGCAGGAAAAATTCGGCATGGACCACACGGTGGCGGGCCAAGCGCTGCTCAAATTCTGGAAATTGCCCGACAGCCTCAGCGAAGCCTGCCGCTACCATCACGACATGTCCGTGGCCTGCACCACCGAGCACGGCCTGACCACCTTGACGGCCATCGCCGATATCCTGGCCTGCGTCAACCGGGGCGATTTCGACACCTACACCTCGGAGAACGATCTGACGCGTCTGTTGAACCATTCCGGCCTGACCACCACGGACATGATCCGCGCCCTGGATCAGATGAACGACAAGGTCGATGAAATGTCCGACTTCATGAAGATCACCGGGGCCGGTTCCACGGGCATGACGATGCCGCGGGGGCCCGCGCGCACCTGCGTGGTGATCACCACGGACGAGCAGCGCCGCGACCTGGTCCAGGCCCTGTTGACGCACCAGGGGCACACGCTTTTCCCCATGGAGGATTTCTTCCACCGCGAGCCCGGTTGCCACGACGTGGACACGGCGCTGGTGGATCCTGAAACCCTGACCCGTGACCAGCTGGACCGTTTGGCCAAGTACCTGGATGATCTGGGCCTGCACCGCGCCGTGCTGGTCGAGGAGGGCACCACCGTGCCGGCATCCATGCAGGCCTGGCCCACGCTGGGTTTCCTGTTCAGCGGCCGTCAGCTGGCGGGGGTGCGGGCCATGACCGGGAACTGATTCTTAACCTTCTGCCGGCGCTTCTCGCCATCGGCCCTTGCCGCCGGGCGGCTCTTTTGCCATGCTGTGGTCCAACTTCAGCGCAAGGAGCACGTCTTTCATGGACTATTTGTTGATCGGATTTCTGGGCGGCCTGCTGGTGGCCCTGGTGGGCTGGGGTGTGGGGAAATTCTCCCGACGAGGCCGGGGTGGCGGCAAGGAGGCCTCCGTGGTCAGCCGCGAAAGCTTCATCACCAGCATGAAGGCCATGGGTGAGCTGAACGCCTTCCGCATCATGACCAAAGAGGTGATCACCGCCAGCGACCACTGGCTGGGCCAGTTCGGCCAGAAGTATCTCAAGTGGCTTCTGTCGGAACAGCGCATCACCCTGGTCATCGAATTCGATGTGGATTTCCGCTACGATCTGAACGATCCCCAGTTCAACATCCAGCGGCGCGATGAAGGCGACTTCCTGGTCACCATGCCGCCCTGCCGGCATGAGGTCCGCATCCGCGACATGCACATCCACAGCGAAGACCAGACGGAGTTGATGCCCTGGCTGATGCCCGAAGTCATCGGCCGCGTCTTCACCGGCGGCTTCAGCGTGGAGGCCAAGAACAAGCTGATCTCCGAGACCAAGAGCCAGGCCAGCGTCCTGGCCGGCGAACTGGTGGCGCGGACCGAGGGCGAGGCCGAGCGCTCCGCCGCCGCCACCCTCAGCCGTCTGGCCCAGGGCCTGGGCGCGGCGCGGGTGGACTTCAAATTTATTTCCGCGGGCAAATTCAGCCCCGAACTGGACACCACCAACCTGGAGAACAAACTCATGGATCCGGACGCGTTCCGGCAGGAAGGATTTTAGATGCGCAAGACCATCGTGGGTGTCATGGGCGGCAGCGTGGCCGACGACACCACCCTCGCGAACGCCCGCCAACTGGGCGCGGAAATTGCCCGTCACGGCTGGGTGCTGCTCAGCGGCGGTCGTCCCACCGGGGTCATGCAGGCGTCGGTCTCGGGGGCCAAGGAGGCGGGCGGCCTGACGGTGGGCGTGCTCTTTGATGACGACCACGGCCAGGCGGCCAAGGGGCTGGACATCGTCATCCCCACGGGCATGGGCGCGGCCCGCAACGTCATCAACATCCTCAGCAGCGATGTGGTGGTGGCCTGCCGCGGTTCGGGCGGCACCCTCAGCGAGATCGCCATGGCCCTGCGCTTCGAGCGCCCGCTGGTGCTGCTGGATTTCCAGCCGGGCGAGGACTTCCTGCAGGCCGCGGGCAAGAACCCGCGCTACAGCCACGCCGCCAACGCCGCCGAAGCCGCCGAGCAGATCGCCGGCTTCCTCAAGGAGCGGGGCCGTGGCTGAGCCCCGCTACGATTTCCACACCCCTGCCGCCCGGGAGGTGACCGGCGGCCTCAAGTGGGGGCGTTACGCGGGTCACGACATCCTGCCCATGTGGGTGGCGGATATGGATTTTTTCTGTCCGCCCATGGTGCTGGCAGCCCTGCGCGGACGTGTGGACGAGGGAGTTTTCGGTTATGGCTCGGCCACCGGCAACCAGGTGGACGCGGTGCTGGCAGCCCTGTGGCGTGAATTCGCCTGGGAGGTGCAACCGGAGTGGCTGGTGTGGTTGCCTGGTTTGGTGACGGGCATCACCCAGGCCTGCCGCGCCTTTGGTGAAGCGGGGGACGAGGTGCTGGTCAACACGCCAGTCTATCCGCCCTTCCTGAAGGCGCCGGGCTGGGTGGGGCGCCAATGCGTGGCCGCCCCGCTGGCGGGGGACAACACCGAGGGGTGGCGGTTGGACGCCGAGGCCATGGGCGCGGCCATCACCGACCGCACGGCCCTGTATTTGCTCTGTCATCCGCACAACCCCGTCGGGCGTATGTGGACGGAAGATGAATTGCGCGCGGCGGCGGCCGTGTGCCTGGAAAACGATGTGGTGATCTGCAGCGACGAGATCCACAACCAGCTGATCCTGACGACGGATCGCCGGCATCGCCCCCTGGCCACGTTGTCGCCCGAGATCGCGGCCCGCAGCATTTCTCTGCTCGCGCCCAGCAAGACCTTCAACATCCCGGGGCTGGGGTGCTCTCTGGCCATCATCCCGGACCGCGATTTGCGGCGGCGTTTCGAGGGGGCGGGCCAGGGCCTCGTGCCCCATGTCAACGTGCTGGGGCCGGTGGCGGCGGCCGCCGCCTGGCGCGAGGCGGGCGATTGGCTGATCGAACTGCGGGGCGTGCTGCGGGGCAATCGGGAATATCTACGGCAACGCGTGGCCGGTTGGCCCGGGGTGACCATGCCGGACGTGGAGGCCACTTATCTGGCCTGGCTGGATGTGCGGGAGCTGGGTGTTGAGGATCCGGTGGGTTTCTTCGAGCAGCACGGCGTGGGCCTGAGTCCGGGCGCGGATTTCGGCGGCCCCGGGTATGTGCGGCTGAATTTCGGATGCCCGCGGGCGCTGTTGGTCCAGGCTTGTGATCGGATGGAACAGGCGCTGGCGTAACCCCACCCGGCAGGGCGGGATTGCCGCCAGCGCCAATCAGTTTTCGGCGCGATCCTGATCCGAATCGCGCTCGCTATCGCTATCAGCTCAGCAGCTTGTTGACGGCCTGCACATAGGCGCCGGCATCCGGCAGAGGCGAACCCTCGGCCAGCAGGGCCTGGCCCAGCAGGACCACGGGCCAGTCGCCCAGATCTTCGCCGTCGGCCACGCGCTTGTGCAGACCCTTGAGGATCTTGTGATCCGGGTTGATCTCCAGGATGCGTTTGCTCTGCGGGGCGGTCTCGGGATTGAGCTGTTGCATGAGGCGTTCCATGTGGGCGCTCATGGCGTCGTCCTTGTTGACCAGGACGCAGGGGCTGTCCTGCAGGCGGCTGGTGACGCGCACCGTTTCCACGGTCTCGGCCAGGGCTTCTTGCAGCTTGGCGCACAGGTCCTTGTAGCTTTCCTGCTGCTTCTCCTCGGCCTTCTTCTCTTCTTCGGTTTTCTCCAGGCCGGCGTCGCCGCGGCTGATGTCCTTGAACGTCTTGCCGTCGAACTCGGTCAGGCCGCTGAGCATGAACTCGTCCACGTGGTCGGCCAGGAAGAGGACCTCCAGGCCGCGGGCGCGGTAGCTTTCCAGCAGAGGGCTGGTGGCCAGGGTGCGCAGGTTCTCGCCGGTGACGTAGTAGATGTTCTCCTGATCCTCACGCATGCCCGCGACGTAGTCCTTGAGGCTGATCAGATCGTCCAGGCCACTGCTGGTGGAGTGGAAGCGCAGCAGGTTCTTGAGCTCGTCCTGCCACTCGTAGTTCATGTAGAACCCTTCCTTGAGGACCATGCCCATTTCCTTCCAGAACTTGGCGTAATCCTCGGGCCGGTCGTCGGCCATCTTCTGCAGGGTCTCCAGCACCTTCTTGACCACGTGCTTGCGGATGGAGGCCATGGTGCGGTTGTTCTGCAGGATTTCGCGGCTGACGTTCAGGGGCAGATCCTCGCTGTCCACGACACCGCACACGAAGCGCAACCAGCCGGGCAGCAGGTCCTCGCAGTTGTCCATGATGAACACCCGCTTGACGTACAGCTTCAGACCGTGCTTGCGGTCCTGGTGGTACAGACCCATGGGCGCTTTGGTGGGGATGTAGAGCAGGGCCCAGAACTCCTGCATACCCTCCAGATGGGTGTGGGAGTGGGCCAGAGGATCGCCCATGAAGTCGTGGCTGACCTGCTGGTAGAACTCCTTGTGGTTCTCCTCGGTCACGTCCTTGGGATTGCGGCGCCAGATGGCCGTCCTCTCGTTCAGGCGTTGGGGGCCCTTGGGGGTTTGGGGCTCCTGGGACTCCTCGCCTTCCTTGGGCTCGGCGGGTTTCTCGTTCACCGTCAGCCAGATGGGGTGGACGATGAACTCGCTGTATTTGGTGACGATCTCGCGCACCTTCCACTCGCTGGCGAAGGCGGTGACATCCGGATCGTCCTTCAGGTGGATGGTGATGCTGGTGCCGTGGCCGGTCTTGGGGGCCTCGGCGAGGGTGAATTCGCCCTCACCTTCGCTTTTCCAGAGATAACCCTGGCGTTCGCCCGCCTTGCGGGTCAGCACCTCCACCTCGCGCGCCACCATGAACACGGAATAGAAGCCCACGCCGAACTGGCCGATCAGGTTCATGTCCGTGGCCTGGTCGCCCGTCAGGTTCTTCATGAAGTTGCGCGTGCCGCTGCTGGCGATGGTGCCCAGGTTGTCCAGCAGATCCTGTTCGTTCATGCCGATGCCGTTGTCTTCGACGACGATGGTCCGCGCTTCGGGGTCCACCTTCAGATCGATGCGCAGGTCGCTGTCGCCCTCCAGCAATTCAGGTTCGGTGATGCCGGCAAAGCGCACCTTGTCCAGGGCGTCGGCGCTGTTGCTGATCAGCTCGCGCAGGAAGATCTCGGGTTTGGAATACAGGGAGTGGATCATCAGGTGCAGCAGCTCGCGCACCTCGGTCTGGAATTCATGCTTGCGGGGGGCGGCATCCTGGCTCACGGCGTTTCCTCCATGGTTCTGGAATTCTGGTCGGTCTTTCGCGCGGGGAAAAATAGCAAGGCCCTCGCCGGGCGGCAAGGGCCTTGCTTAACGGTGCCTTGCTTAACGGTGTCTTGCTTTGACGGTGTTCCTGCTTGGTCAGTCTTCCTTACCAAGCAAGTACTTCTCGAACCACGCCAGATCCCAGGTGATCTTCGCCAGCCTGTTCTCATGGGTCGTCAGCCCGTGGGGCTCGCCGGGATAGACGATCAGTTCGCAATCCACCCCCAAGTAGTGCTTCAACCCTCGGTACAGGGCCCGGCTGTGGGCGGGCGGCACCCGCGGATCGCGGCCTCCGACGTGGATCAGCGTCGGCGTCTTGACGCGGTCCAGGTGGTACAGGGGAGAGGACTTCTGGTAGTGTTCGGCCTGCTGCCAGGGCAAACCCTGCACGTAGTTGATGACGTGGCCGGGCGTGTCCTCGGTGGCCCACTGGATGGCCATGTCCAGCACGCCGGCGCCGCTGCTGGCGGCGGCGAACAGGTCCGGCTCGGCCACGATCATGCAGTTCGTCAGGTAGCCGCCGTTGCTCCAGCCCATCACGCCGATGCGCTCGGGATCGGCAATGCCCTGCTCGATCAGCCACCGCGTGCCGGCGGTGATGTCCGTGACCTCGATCTCGTTTTCACGGCCGATCAGCTTCTCCAGGAAGGTGTCGCCGTAGCCGGTGCTGCCGTGGTAGTTGGGGCTGAGCAGGGCGTAGCCGTTGCTGGCCATCAGCGCGCGGCCGTAGATCCACAGGCGCAGACGGTACTTGGTGCTGCTGGTGGGGCCGCCGTGCAGTTCGATGATGGTGGGCAAGGGACCGTCCCCGACCTGGTAGTCGTGGGGCAGCTCCAGAATGCCGTAGCACTTGTCCCCGTCCGCGCCCGTCCAGCTGACGTGCTGGATCCGGGGCAGGATCCAGGTATCCACCTGGGGGTTCAGGTGCGTCAGGCGCTGCCGCTTGGTCTGGTCCTCGATCAGGTACAGATCGTTGGCCGTGGTGGGGGTCTCCAGGCCGGCCAGCAGCTTCCTGCCGCGGGCGTCGAACGCGAAGCCGCCGACGACCACGTCGCCGCCCACCAAGAGGCGGCTCTTGCCCTGGCGGCCGTTCCGCACGTCCCGGATGCCGTACACGCCGACGCGGGCCAGGCTTTCTCCCTTGAAGCAGAGGGTGCGCTCCCGGCCTCGCCAGCGCAGGCCGCCGCTGTAGGTGACCATGTCCGGGCGCTGCACACGATCCAAAGACCAAGCGGCATCGTGCCGCTCCGTCACCCAGATGTCGGACGCGTAGCCGTCGTAGGCGATGGCGAAGGCCAAGGCCCGGCTGTCCGCGCTCCAGGCCAGATCTTCCAGCCAGCCGTAGGGGCTTTTGTGGCCGTCACGCCACTGCTGGCTGGTGATGGTGGTCACGGCGCTGCTCTCCAGATCCAGGATCTCGACGTCGCTCCAGCCCTCCTTGAAGATGAGCTCGTTGTCCTCGGTGGTGATCATGGCCATGGCCTTGCCGTCGGGGGCCAGGCTCATCTCCCAGATCACCCGGTCCGCGGGAAAGATTTCCTGGTCCCGCCACGTCTGTAGGTCCAGGCGGCGCAGGGCATGCAGGGTGCGCACGCCGTGGCCGAATTCCAGGTCGCTGTTCTTCTTCTTCAGCTCGGCCCAGGGACCGTCGGTGACCTCGTCGTCAACCTTGTAATAGAGATAGCGGCCGGCGGGATCCAGCTGGAAATCGCTCACGCCGCCGTCGTGCCGGGTGACGGCCACCAGACCGTGGGTCTGGTCCACGCGCCAGACCTGGGTGCTGCCGTCGTAGGGGGGCTTTTCGGCCCCATCATCGCGGTGGCCCAGGAAGTAGATGGTGTCGCTCCGGGGATTCCACTGAGGATGCCCGGCGCCGAAGCCGTCGAAGGTCAGACGACGCATGTCCCGGCCGTCGGTCCGCAGGGCCCACAGATCGGTGCTGCGGCCTTCTTTACCCTGGCCCCAGCGGCTTTCCGAGTAGGCCACCCACTGGCCGTCCGGGCTGACGGCGATGTTGCCCAGGATCGTCAGATCGAAATAATCCTCGGCCGTGATCTGGTGGTCCCGAATCGGGGTGTCGGCCACGGCCAGACCGGCTATCAGGAGCAGCGCCAACGGCAGCGCCGCGGGCCTCAGCCCTTTACAAAAGTTCATTGTGGAGTGGAAACGCACGGAACAACCTCCGGTTGGGGTCCCCAATAAAGAACTGACAGAATTTGCCGATCAAATGTATCATGCTCTCCAGAGGGGGAAACCCCGTTTTTGTGTTGGTCCCTGGAAATGAGGAGACGCGGAACCCATGTGCGGAATCTGTGGCGTGGTGGCCCTGGACGGTCCCCTGGATCTGCCCCGGCAGTCCCCCGAGCGAATGATCGGCATCATGCGCCACCGTGGCCCTGACGAGTTCGGCGCCTGGCGCGACCGCAGCGTCTTTCTGGGCCACGCCCGCCTGAGCATCATCGACGTGGCCCAGGGCCAGCAGCCCATGACCACGGCCCAGGGTCGGTACTGGATCACCTTCAACGGCGAGATCTTCAACTACCCGGAGCTGCGTGCCGAACTGCAGGGCCTGGGGCACGCCTTCCGCACCAACAGCGACACCGAAGTCATCCTGGCCGCCTACATCCAGTGGGGCCCCGCCTGCGTGGAACGCTTCAACGGGCAGTTCGCCTTTGCCGTCTACGACCGGAACCAGCGGCATCTTTTCCTGGCTCGGGACCGCTTCGGCATCCGGCCGCTTTTCCTGACCATGCACCAGGGGCAGCTGCTTTTCGCTTCGGAGATCAAGAGCCTGCGCGCCTTCCCCGGCCTGAATCTGGAACTGGAACCGGCCGCCCTGGCGGAAATCTTCCGCCACTGGACGCCCATCGGCGCGGGCACGGCCTTTCGGGGCGTGGCCCAGCTGCCGCCCGGGCACGTGGCCATGGTGGGGGACGACAGCTTCGGCGCCCCGGCGCCGGCGCCTTTGCCGGCCTGCTTGCGCGTGCGGCGTTACTGGCATCCCACCTTCCTGCCGGCCGACGAGGACCATCGTTTCGTGCCGGCGGATGAGCGGGACAGGTTGGCCCGGGAGGTGCGCCGGGCCCTGGTGGACGCGGCCACCATCCGCCTGCGCGCCGATGTGCCCGTGGGGGCGTACCTTTCCGGCGGTCTGGACAGCAGCGCCACCGCAGCCATCATCCGCAGGTACACGGACCACCAGCTGAATACCTTCAGCGTGGGTTTCGAGGATGCCGCCTACGATGAGGCCCGATGGCAGCATCGGATGGCCGCGCACCTCGGCACCCGGCACCAGAGCACCACCATCGGAGCCGAGGATATTGCCGGCCGCCTGCGGGAAGTCACTTGGCTGGCCGAAACACCTTTGTTGCGCACCGCCCCGGCCCCCCTGCACGCCCTGAGCGGCCTGGCCCGGCATGAGCATTTCAAGGTGGTTCTGACGGGAGAAGGGGCGGATGAGGTCTTTGTGGGCTACAATATCTTCCGTGAGGCCAAGGTGCGGTACTTCTGGAGTCGGGACCCGGCAAGCCGCTGCCGCAGCGTCCTGCTGACGCGCCTGTACCCGTACCTGGCCCAATCGCCGGAGCCGTTCCTGCGCAAGTTCTACGGGACCGGGTTGGACAGTCCGGACGATCCTTTGTTTTCCCACGGGCCCCGCTGGAGCAACACCGCCAGTCTGCCGGGTTTCCTGGGAGAGGCGGCTCAGGGGGCTCATCCGGCGGGGCCGGCGCGGGAGCGTCTGCTGGCCTCCCTGCCCGCTGATTTCGGCGGCTGGGGTCCCGTGGCTCGGGCCCAGTACCTGGAAATGACCACCTTCATGGCCAACTATCTGCTGTCCAGCCAAGGGGATCGCATGCTCATGGGCCATTCGGTGGAGGGACGCTTCCCGTTTCTGGACCACCATGTGGCGGAGCTGGCCGGGCGCATTCCGGCTTCGATTAAGCTACAGTCCCTGGTGGAAAAGTCGATTTTGAAACTCGGGGTTGCCGATTTGCTGCCCGATCATATTCTTGAGAGGGCGAAGCAGCCGTATCGGGCTCCTGATAGCAGCAGCCTCCAGAGCCCTGCGGGGCAGGCTCTGGTGCGCCGGTTCCTGGATGCGGAGGGGACGCCGGGATGGGGGATCTGGCAACCCGATCGCATTGCCGCCCTTGTCCGCAAGTGGCGGGCGGGCAAGCTGACCAGCGTGCGGGACAACATGTCCTTGATCGCGGTTTTGACCGGCCGCATGCTGCAACACGATTTTGGGCCCGGATTTGAAAACCGCATGGCTTCGAATATATTGCCGGAGCAGGCTTTGGCCTGGCGGCAGGGGTGACCACTTCAAATTACTCGGATCAGGGGGGGGAGCAATTCCATGAAAATCAGACAGAGCGTGCGTAAATATATCATCGAGAATTTTCTTTTTGGGGACGAGGCGCCCTTGGAGAACGATGCCATGTCCCTGCTGGATGGCGGTATCATCGACTCGGTGGGGGTGATGGAATTGGTGGCCTTCCTGGAACAGGATTTCGGTCTGACTCTGGCCGATGAGGACCTGGTGCCGGAAAACGGTTTGAGGTGAAATTTCTTCCTCCCGGTTGCAACCTGAATTGAGCGATTCCCTTCCGGAAAGCCCGATGCCTTCGATTTTCAAGGTCCCCCTTGTTCAGGGCTCATTCAGGCCATTGGCAGGATTCTCCATCAATCCTCCTGCACGGTGGTCGGGACATCGAAACGCGGCACCAGGCCTTCGCTGACCGCCTTCAGCCCGGCGGCGGTTTCGCGGGAGGCCCAGCACTGTTGTTGCCCTTCCCAATCGAAAGAAAGCATGGCCGTGGCGTCCAGGACGCCGGCTTGCTGCACGCCCAGCTTGGCGATGAAGGCGTCGATGACCTCTTCGAAATGCTCCGGCGGGATCACGCGGTCGATCAGCCCCAGGCGGGCCGCCTCGGCGGCGTTCAGGGTGCGGCCGCTCCACAGCAATTCCAGGGCGCGGCTGCCCCCGATCAGGCGGGGCAGGGTGTGGGTCAGACCCCAGCCGGGCAGCAGGCCGCCGGCTAGGTCCGGGGTGGTGAAGGTGGCTTCGGTGGTGGCCAGGCGCACGTCCGCGGCCAGGAAGAAACCGAAGCCCATGTTGCGGATATCGCCGCGGGTGGCGGCCACCACGGGCTTGGGCAGTTCGGCGATGAGGGTGACGATACGGCGGGCTATTTCCTCGTCCGCGCTGAGCACCTCGAAGCCTTCGGCCTGGCCCACGCTCTGGGCCAGGCTGTCCAGATTGTGGTGGAAATCGAAGGCGTGGTCCCCGTCGGCGATGAGGATCAGGCGGACGGCGTTGTCCTCCTGCAGGCGTAGCATCAGGTCGGTGAACTCATCGCACAGGTGGCCCATCTCCGGGCAGCCGGGGCCGATCAGGGTGACGCGGGCGCAGCCCTCCGCCACTTCGACGTCAAAATTCTGGTATTCCATACGGCCCTCCCGGGGTGGATGCTGGGGCCTCCCCTGGGGGAGGGGCCCGATTTTCCCGAAAGGTACTCAATCCTGGCGGGAGAGCAACTTCCGCCATCTCGGAAACACACCCCAGACCAGCACGCCGGGTCAGCGGCACAGCCAGGTCGGCAACACTTTACAGCCCCCGGGGCTGTGATTATTCTGGGGCGTCCAGCAAAGCCGGCCGATGGCAGAAACATGGGAGTTGATCTTGAAGGTATTCATCACGGGGGGAACGGGTCTTGTGGGGCGCCATCTGGCGCGCCGTTTGTTGGAACGGGGCGATGAAGTGACGATCCTGACCCGCAGCCGCGGAAGCGCCGCCGACAAACTGCCCGCGGCGGTGGACATCGTGGAAGGCAACCCCGTGGTACCCGGCGACTGGCAGGCCCTGCCTCGCCGGCACGACGCCGTGGTGAACCTGGCGGGCGCTCCGGTCTTCGAGAGCTGGTGGACCAAGGGCCGCAAGCGCGTGATCCGCCGCAGCCGCCTGAGCACCACCTTCAACGTGATCGAGAGCCTGGAGAAGGTCGATCACCCCATCACTCTGGTCAGCGCCTCGGCCGTG
>PDWI01008753.1_pt1 | contig 11827 bp, 8 predicted proteins | sample 1430891 | NCBI WGS metagenome assembly PDWI01 (sample SAMN01162508, study PRJNA174530) | Oral metagenome, whole genome shotgun sequencing project. | biome: Marine environment; feature: Marine mammal; material: Swab sample of the gingival sulcus; isolation source: swab sample of gingival sulcus...
CAATTAGATAATATAGCTTTGAGAGTAAAAGAAAAAGGGGTTGATTGCGAAGCATTATTAATTCAGGGAAGTACTATAAAAACAATTCTTGAAGAAATAGAAAGGTTAAATATTGATATGTTATTTACTTTACATAAAAAACATGACATTATGTATAAATTAATTTTTGGTAATACAGATTTATCTTTAATAGATAAAGTTAATATTCCCGTTGTAATAGTGCCCGCTTTAAAATAAATTATATATTATACAACAAACATGAAAGTTCAAGCATTGGAAACGCCATTATTACAGGCAATAGATCAAATTGATAGAATTGTTATTCATACAAATATAAAAGGAGAAATACTTTATGTTAACAATGCTTTTTGTAATTATTATGAATATTCAGAATATGAAGTATTGGGTAAAAATGTTAATATAATTCGTTCTGATTATCATAGCGAGGACTTTTATATTAAAATGTGGGAAAAACTATTAAATGAAGAACCTTGGGAAGGTAGTTTTTTAAATCAAACTAAAAGCGGTCGATTAATTTGGCAAAAAGGTAAAATATCCCCAGTGTATGAGCAAGATAATATTACCGGATTTCTTGCTATAATGGATATTATAAAACAAAGTGATATAGATATTAGCTCAATAAATAATTTAGTGTTATCGTCTAAGGATTTATTTGAAATGGCTCCTTTTTCTATGGTTATCTTTAAATTGGTTGAAAATGAAAAAGATATAGATTATCAGGTTATAAAAGCCAACATAGGTTCTTTCGGATTATTTGAGCGGGATAAACTTTTAGGTATTTCAATATTTGATTTGTTTGGAAAGAGTATAATTAAAGATAATATAGATTTAGATTTAGTTCTTGAAAAACCCCTAAGTGCTGAATTTATATTAAAAAATACTTTAAAAACAATAAAAATTAATACCTTACCAATAGATGATAATTGTTTTTGTATTTATTCATTTGATAATTCTGAATATAACCAAATAAAAAAAGAATTTGAAAAGATTAATGTTTTGTATGGTAATTTAATAACCTCAATACCAATATATTTAAGGATGTTTGATAAAAACGGGCAATTATATTATGTAAATCCATTGTTTGCAAAAAAAATGAATATGCCCCAAAACCAATTGTCTCATACTCCTTTGGTTGAGTTGCCGGGATATGATAAGGTTTCAAAAATGTTTAATTCAGAAAATCTTTTATCTTACATAAAAGAAAATGGATATAAAACAAGTATTATTAATATTAAAGATAATAATAAGCAGGGAAAATGGGAAAAATGGTCTGTTCGTCCAATAACAGAAACAGACGGAAGTATTGACGGTTATTTGTGTTTTGGTATTGATATTACTAAGCAAAAAGATGTGGAAAATAATTTAAATAATCTAAAGAATAATTTACTTTCACAAATAAATAATATTACTACTACTTCATTAAACAATATAATTAAATTCACATCTATGCTTAAAAATAATTTTGAAGATTTTAATAGTGATGATATTAAAGAAATAATTAATATGGTAGATAAAGATGCTTTAAATTCTATGAATACTTTAAAAAAAATAGAACAGTTTCTAAAAAACAATCATTAATAGAAAAAAATCATAAATATATTATGTTACAATTTGAAGAGCTTTTATATGCTTTCGATGGATTAAATACAATAATTATAGTATCCGATGTAGATGGGCGTTTTTTATATGTAAATGACGCCTTTGTTTCGTCTTATGGATATACAAGAAATATAGTGATAGGAGAAGAAATTAATTTAATAAAATCAGATTATTATGATAAATTATATTATAAGAATTTATGGGACACTATAAAGTCAGGAGAAATATGGAGTGGTGTTTTATTAAATAAAAAAGAAAATGGAGATGTAATTCGGACAGAAACAAAAATTATTCCGGTTGTTAAGAATGGAGTAGTTCAGAAATATATTGTTTTTCAAGAAATAAATGCCGATACTCAAAATACTAAAACTTTCTTAAATGAAAAGCAAAATTTAATAGATTCTATTTTTTGCAATTCTGTTATTGGTATTGCTACTGTAGATTTAAAAGGTAATTATATTTCAGTAAATAATGAGTTTGCTAAAATACATAATGCGGAAAATCCTGATATTCTGAAAGGTACCCGTTCTCAAATTTATGCTTATAATAAAGATTCCAAAACCATTGTAAATAATACAAAAGAATATAAACGAGTTGATGGAACTGAATTTTATGGAGAAACTATTATTATACCTATAAAAGAATCAAAAAATAAGATTGATTCTTTTTTAATTTTTTTGATTGATGTTACAGAAAAGCATAAACAGCATTTAGAACAAGGTAAGCGAGAAGCGGAGCTTTTAAGGCAAAATCAAACAAAAGATAGGTTGTTGTCAATAATTGCCCACGATGTAAAAAATCCATTTAGTGCTATTATCGGATTATCTTCGTTATTAAATACAGGTTATGAAGATTTTTCAAAAGAAGAAGTTAAAGATTTTATTAGTAGAATTTCCGAATCAGGTGAAAATACATTTAAACTATTAGAGGATTTATTACTTTGGGCTAAAAGCCAGTTAGGAGAATTAAAAATAAACAAGGGGATTGTTAGTGTTGAAAATGTTGTATCGGAATCTATTACATTGACACATAGTTTAGCGCATACTAAACGTATTTCTGTTGTAAATAAATGTAAATCAGATGATGTTGTTTATATTGATGAAATTATGATAAAATTTATAGTTAGAAATTTAATTCATAATGCTATAAAATTTTCTAATAGTAATTCTCAAATAATCTGTTCATTTATTAATGATTATGATGATAATTATTCTGCAATTAAAATTCGTGATTTTGGAATAGGTATAGGATCCCAATTTATTGATAAATTATTTAATATGGGAGATTTTATAACTGTAGAAGGAACAGATTATGAAAAAGGAACCGGTATAGGTTTGTCTCTTTCTAAAGAAATGTTGAATTTAAACGATAGTGATATTTTTGTTGAAAGTGAAGTGGGTAAGGGCACTACTTTTACTATAATTATTCCTAAATAGTGGTTAACAAAAAAGTTTGATGATTTTATTAAATAACTTTTTAGCACTTTATTCTGAAAATAGTGTAATTCAGGTTACTAAATAATATTAAGGTTTTATTTCAATTTGTTGTAATATTCTTCACTTTTTATTCGTAATATTAGTTCTTTTTTATCTTTAAAATCAGAATTAATAATTTTTTCATACCATTTTTTTGCAGTTTTAAAATCTTTTTTTTCTGCATAAATTTGAGCTATGTTATAGTGAAATAAACCGTAAGGATAGTCATGACTATTATTGGCAACCATTCTGAAAGCAGCTAAAGAAAAATCTAATTTATCTTTTTTATAATATTCATAAGCTGTATCTATATTATTATTTAACTTTTTATCCAATACAACTCCTTTTATATAAAAACAATTTGCATTACAATTCTCAATTATATCAATATACTTTACACTTTTATCAATTTTAAGAAAATACAGTTTAAATCTTAACACTTCGCCTACATAAGTAAATTTATAACTATCAGGACAAACTGATATGCCTTCTGATTTTATAAGTTTATATTCTTTACCATTCAAAATATCTCTTAATATTATATTTTTATCAGCACAAAAATAACCATTATTAACCTGATTTTCAATGGATAATTCAATAATTGTAAAATCATTAATATTGCTTATTTTTTCCACTTTCATAGGATGACTTGCTATTGCGAAATTTGGTTTAATAAGCTCTTGCGAAAATATTGTAGTTTTAATTAATAATACTACAATATTTATCATAACTATTTTTTTCATTACAATATTAATTAAGTTTAAAAATACTATAAACGAAAAAACCATCAAGCCTAAAATAAGCCTAATGGAGGGTGTCCCAAAAGTTGATATTATATACAAGAAAAAATATTATTATTTTTTAGATGATTAGACCTCAGGGGTTTTCAAACCCCCTGAGGTCTTTTGTTTAATATATTTCTTATATTTATTCCTTTTTGGACAACCTCATGTGTTAAAGCACATATAAAAAATTATTTCTTTTTACCTAAGTTAAATGTTATACCGGCAGATAAACCTAAGTTATCTTTATCATAAGTTTGTGTATATCCGGCTTCATAACTAATAGTTTTTTCAGGATATATAGCATAAAATACACCGGCTTCTAAAGTTATCATATCATTAAGTTTATAAGCACCTCCAAAACCATATGTATCTGAATTAAGAGATAAACGGGTGTCATCAAAATAATTATTATTTGCTCCTGTTTGTCCTCTCAAGTAACCTGCACTAAGTAAAAAGTTATCGGTAAGTTGATATTCAATTCCTAAACCAAGTTCCCAGGAGTTATTATCAACAACTTCCTTACCTTGATTATTTTTAAGCCACCCCACATTTTTATCAAAAAAGTTATGGTAACCAACATGTAATTTAAGGTCATCTGTTACTTCATACGAAGCACCTATAGATAATAATGCCGGAATATCGGAGTTTGTTTTTGCACCGTCAGGAAACATTTCTATTGGTTTTCCTGTAGTTTGATCAAATCCAATTGTAAAGCCTTTACCTACGGGAGTTTCATTGGTTAATTCAATATTAGTCTGGAATTCATATTTAACACCAATATTTAATTTTTCTTCCATAAGAGATAGGTTAAGTCCTAAAATAGGAGAAATACCACTACCTTTTTGCTTTACATCTGCCTCTTGACCTCCCATTAATTGAGCTGCCACTTCTAATTTAGCAGCTTGTTTATTTAGCTCACCAACAGCTCCTGAAAATACAGCTTGTGCCTGTTTCATTGTCATATTATCAGGACTTTGGTTTAATGCTGCCAAGCCCATTTTTAATGGCTTAAGTTTACTGTCAGGCACTATACCTTCAAGTTCAGCAAATGTTTTATCTCCAAATGCATCAACTAAAGGTTGCATACTTGAAGCAGCTTGACTTGCATGTTGAGCTCCTATCTTTGATTGATTTGCTACTCCTTTCAAAAATGTTGGAGCAGGAACAGGATCTGAAGAATTCATACGGAACATAATATTTTCCATTTTTCCTTCATTCTTATTGTCTACCCATACGTACCTTAATCCGCCATAAACAGAAATCATATCATTTATTTGATAAGTAACTCCGGCTTGTACTCCAAAGTATATAGAAGAACCTGTAAAGTTTGCATCTAAAGAATATCCATTTACATCGGTTTTTTTACTTAATTGGTTTGCCAAAGCTGCTACAGGAAGGTATATCATAGGAACACCTTCGTCGAAAGTGGCACTACCTCCACCACCTATAGGCGCAAAACCTAATGAAAATGCTACTTTACCTGTTTTGTAAGCTGCATAAAAATTTGGGAATACCGGAGCAAACACTCCTCCTTCGTATTCTTTTTTTAATACAGAATTGTTAATCTTTCTACTCTGTATAATAGTTTGATTACTTAAATAAAAATGTAATCCATCTGATAATTTAGTTAATCCTGCCGGATTGTAATAAACGGCATCTATCTCGGTAGATGCATCTCTTATCATCATTCTAACCCATGCCGTACTTTGGTTTGTGTTGGTAACTATACCTCCGGCAAATAACAAATTACTACCTATAAATAGGCTTAATAATAATAATAATTTTTTCATATATTTTCATATTTGTAAATAAAACTATCGAAATATCTCAAATATATTAACTTATTGTAATATCTTATTAAAATTGAATATGAGTTTAAATCATTCATTATTAATAAGATAACTATTATAACATAAGAAATATTTCAGTGCAAATATAGTGTTTTCTCAAAAACAGCAAATATTTTATTTATTTTTAACACATGTTACATGTTTAAAACCTTTATGTAAGGCATGTAATTTCTTCAACTCAAATTATGCGTTATAACTCCGTAATTAGTATAAGTTTTTTATTAAAATATAACTATCATTCAAAAGTTTATAAAAAACAAATCTATTTTTCGCATTAAAATTGTAGTTTTAGCTCTTAGTTTTGGGTTTCTAATGAATCACTTTTGATAACTATACTCTCTATCTATATGAAACTTATCATATTTTTAAAAAACTTTAAATTAGGAAAACTCATAAAAGTTAAAGGCTTAATAATGAAGCAAAAAAATAAATAGAATAATAAACTTATATTTATCCTGAAAACTTTCGGATGTTAGTGTGAAAATATATATAATTATTATTTTATTTTATAAAATTATTTATTTTTTCCAATATTTTTTTTATATTTACCACACTTTATTTGACCAAAATAGAGTAAAGCATCAGATTAAGCCAAGGAGATTATAATTTAAGTTCATTCATCTAAAATAAATTTTTATGTCATCTACTAAAATTTCAAGAAGAAAGTTTCTTCGAACAGGAGCAACTGCTGCTGTCGGATTAACTATTGTACCTTCAACGGTACTGGGAGGAAGATTGGGGCATATAGCACCCAGTGATAAACTAAACATCGTTGGTGTTGGTGTTGGCGGTGTGGGCTTTTCTAATCTTAAAAATCTGAAAAGTCAAAATATTATAGGTCTTTGTGATGTAGATTGGAAGTATAGTAAACGTGTTTTTGATTATTTTCCAAAGGCAAAAAGGTATTATGATTATCGTAAGATGTATGATGAGTTAGGAAAGTCAATTGATGCGGTTGTTGTAGCTACAGCAGATCATACTCATGCAATTATAGCTGCTGATGCTATAACTATGGGTAAGCATGTATACGTACAAAAACCTCTTACTCATAGTGTTTATGAGTCGCGCTTATTAACTAAGTTGGCAAAAAAATATAAAGTGGCAACAAGTATGGGAAATCAGGGAGCTTCTAAACCCGGAGTTCGTCAAATAATAGATTGGATTAGTGACGGACAAATAGGTGAAGTAACTAAAGTGGATACGTTTACCGATCGTCCTATATGGCCACAAGGATTAATGGTACCCGAAAAAGTTGATGAAATTCCAAAGACTCTTAATTGGGATTTATTTATTGGTCCTGCACATAAACGTCCTTTCAATAATATTTACACTCCATGGAATTGGCGAGGATGGTGGGACTTTGGAACAGGAGCTTTGGGTGATATGGCTTGTCATATCTTGCATCCTGTATTCAAAGGACTTAATTTAGGCTATCCTACAAAGGTTCAGGGGTCATCAACAATGTTATTAACCGATTGTGCTCCTACGGCGGAAATGGTGAAATATATATTTCCTGCTCGTAAAAATTTACCTAAGGTGGCTATGCCCGAAGTGGAAGTGAATTGGTATGACGGAGGCTTGCAGCCTTTCCGACCTGAAGGAATTCCAGCCGGTAAGAATTTGAATGATCGTGGAGGTGGTGTTATTTTCCATGGAACTAAGGATACATTATTCTGTGGTTGTTACGGTGTAAATCCTTGGTTGTTGTCAGGAAGAAAACCTAAATCACCAAAAACTCAGAGAGAAGTAACTCTTTCGCATGAAATGGATTGGGTGAGAGCTTGTAAAGAAAGTCCTGAAAATCGTGTCGAAACATCTTCTCCATTCTCCGAAGCCGGACCATTTAACGAAATTGTTGTTATGGGTGTTCTTGCTGTTAGATTGCAAGGATTAAATCAAATATTAGATTGGGATGGTGAAAATATGAAGTTTACTAATATTCCTGAAAATGCTACAATTAAAACAATAATTGCAGATGGATTTAAGATAACCGATGGTCATCCTACTTTTGATAAAACATGGACAAAACCTGTTAATGCTAATGAATATGCTAATGAAATGATTAAGCATACTTATAAAAACGGTTGGAAACTCCCGGCTATGCCTTCTTAATAAATATAGTGTTTGACAGAAAACCAAAGGCTAACAGCTAATTGATAATTAATATTATTTGAGTTTTTGATGTATTATTTGCGTTTTTTACAGTTAAAAATATTCATTAATTACAAATTATTATTATTGAAGTTTTCTGTCCTACACTGAATATATTAATAATTGTATCATTTAAAAATAAAAAATATGAAAAAAATATTGTATGTATTAATGAGTTTAGTTACTATTGTTTCTTTTGTGTCTTGTACAGGAGGAACAAAAAAAGCAAAAACTAAGGATTCTAAAAAAGAAGAAACTCCCAAATATTCTGTTTTAAATAAGAAACAGGTTGATTTGTCTCAATTTCCAATTGATAAAGATGGTTATACTGTGATTTTTAACGGAAAAGATTTTACAGGTTGGCGTGGCTATGGAAAAGATGTCGTTCCCGGAAAATGGACAATAGAAGACGGAGCTATAAAATTTAATGGTTCGGGAGGAGGTGAAGCTCAAAATCCAGATGGAGGAGATATAATATTCAATCATAAATTTAGAAATTTTGAACTTCTGTTGGACTGGAAAGTTTCAAAAGGTGGTAATTCGGGCATATTTTATTTGGCACAAGAAGTTACAACAAAAGATAAAGATGGAAATGTTAAAATTGAACCTATCTATATTTCGTCTCCTGAATATCAAATTTTGGATAATGCAAATCATGTTGATGCTAAATTAGGTAAAGATAATAATCGTCAATCAGCCTCGCTTTATGATATGATTCCTGCTGTTCCTCAAAATCAAAAGCCTTTTGGAGAGTGGAATACTGCTAAAATAATTGTTTATAGAGGAACTGTTGTGCATGGTCAAAATAATGAAAATGTAGTTGAATATCATTTGTGGACTCCTCAATGGACAGAGATGTTGCAAGCAAGTAAGTTTAGTAAGAAAAAATGGCCTTTAGCATTTGAGTTGTTAAATAATTGCGGAGGTAAAGACAGAGAAGGATTTATTGGTTTGCAAGATCATGGAGATGACGTTTGGTATCGTAATATCCGTATTAAAATATTAGATTAATTTTAGGTTTAATGTGTTTTAAAAAATTAAAAGTTATGAAAAATATTTCAGTATTAATTATTATAGCAATTATGAGTAGTTTATTTAACTTTTCATCTGATGCTCAAGCAAAAAAAGATGTTTTTTTGCAGTTGTACTCTGTTCGTGATGATATAAAAGCCGATTATGCAGGAACTATTGCAAAATTAGCTAAGATAGGTTATACGGGTGTTGAGGCAGCCGGATATAAAGATGGTAAATTTTACGGTATGAGTCCTGCCGATTTTGCTAAATCTATTCAAGATGTAGGCATGAGGTTAATTTCTTCTCATCTTAAATGCCCATTGCCTGAAAATATTAAAGATACCAATTGGGATGAAGTTTGGACATGGTGGGATACTGCTATTAAAGCTCATAAAGATGCCGGAATAGATATACTTATTCTTCCGTGGATTAGAACACCTAAAACTGCATACGAATTGAAAACTTATGCCGATTATTTAAATAAATTAGGTGAAAAATGTAATGCAGCAGGAGTAAGTTTCGGATACCATAATCATAGTTTTGAATTTAAAAAAGTTAATGGAGAAACAATTTATGATTATATGCTTAAAAATACCGATCCAAAGAAAGTGTTTTTTCAAATGGATGTTTATTGGGTAAAAAAAGGAGGCTGTAATCCTGTTGAATATTTTAAAAAATATCCCGGACGTTTTAAGCTTTTACATATAAAAGACGAAACAGAACTTGGAAAAAGCGGTAAAATAGATTTTAAAGCTATATATGATAATCTTGATAAGGCAGGAACTAAATATCCTGTTGTAGAAATTGAATGGTATACAAAAACTCCTCTGGAAAGCGCTAAGGAATGTTGTGATTATTTATTAAATGCTGATTTTGTCAAGAGTAGTTATGAATAATAAATTAAATATAGTTTTTCCCAAAGTTTTTTAAAGGATAAAACTGAACAAATTTTATTCAGAATCTGTCTGAAAAGTAATAAATTATAGAAAATGTATTAAATAAAAGACCTCAGCGGTTTTCAAAACCCCTGAGGTCTAATCATTTAAAAAATAATAATATTTTTTTGTATATAATATTAATTTTTAGACACCTTTTTTTATTCTTTTATAGATTGTATGATTTATTCTTTCGAATATTTACCAACCTAATAAGTAAGCAAATATCAAAGGAGCTACAATTGTGGCATCCGACTCTATAATAAATTTAGGAGTGTCGATACCTAATTTTCCCCAAGTAATTTTTTCGTTAGGAACAGCTCCCGAATAAGAACCATAACTTGTTGTAGAATCAGAAATCTGACAGAAATAACTCCAGAAAGGAGTGTCGGTACGTTCCAAATCTTGATACAACATAGGAACAACACAAATTGGGAAGTCTCCTGAAATTCCTCCACCTATTTGGAAAAATCCTATTCCTTTGTCTTCAGCATTTTCTGTGTACCAATTTGCAAGGAAAGTCATATATTCAATACCTGATTTCATGGTAGAAGGTTTTAATTCTCCTTTTATGCAATATGATGCAAAAATATTTCCCATAGTAGAATCTTCCCAACCCGGAACAATAATAGGGATGTTTTTTTCGGCAGCAGCAAGCATCCAACTGTTTTTAGGGTCTGCCTCGTAGTATTGCTCTAAAACACCTGAAAGAAGCATTTTGTACATATATTCATGAGGGAAAAATCTCTCTTCGTTTTTTTCGGCATCTTTCCATATTTCGAAAATATGTTTTTGTAATCTTCTGAAAGCCTCTTCTTCCGGTATACATGTGTCTGTTACACGGTTCAATCCTTTTTCTAATAACTGCCATTCTTGCTCGGGAGTTAAATCACGATAATTAGGAACTCTTTTATAGTGCGAATGAGCTACAAGGTTCATAATATCTTCTTCGAGGTTAGCTCCGGTGCAGGTGATTATTTGTACTTTGTCGGCACGAATCATTTCAGCTAACGAACGACCTAATTCGGCAGTACTCATTGCACCACCAAGGGTAATCATCATTTTTTTTCCTTCGTCTAAGTGCTTTTCATAAGCTTTGGCAGCATCCACAAGAGTTGCAGCATTAAAATGACGGTAATGCTCTAAAATAAAATTAGATATGTTTCCTTTATTATTCATTTTGATAAATTTTATAATTAATTTTTTTTGTGAATGTTAGATATTAGTTTTGGGCTTTTTGTAAAAAACATTTAAGGTAAAAACTAATAACTAAATGCAATATTATTTGTAATATTTATAACTCAACATTTTGTAATATAACTTAGCTGTTAAAAAATCAGGAGCTTTTTCTCCTTCTTTAGGAGCTAATTCAACAATATCGAATCCCACTATATTTTTATTATCGAATATCATTTTCAGATAATTTATTATAGTGTACCAATCCATACCACCCGGTTCGGGGGTCCCTGTAGATGGCATTATTGAAGGGTCTAATACATCTAAATCTATAGTTATATAAACATTGTCGCTCATCTGATTGATAGATTTTTCCATCCAATCGGTTTTGTTATGTATCTGATGAGCAAAATAACATTTTTCTTTATTTAGAAACTCACATTCGCTAATATCCATACTTCTTATTCCTACTTGAATTAAGTTGCATGTTTTACTTGCTTCGTGAACGGCACAAGCATGATTATACTTACTGCCTTCATAATGAGGTCTTAGGTCGGCATGGGCATCAAGTTGAACTACAGTTAAATTAGAATATTTTTCGGCAAAAGCTTTTATTATGCCTATGCTAACAGAATGTTCTCCTCCTAAGAATGTAGGTAATTTGCCTGTTTTTATCATCTCTTTGGTTTTTTGATATACGGCATTAACCATATTCTCAGGTGTGTCTAAAGCTGTTATTGGTTCTGTAATATGTACTCCCGTTTTATAAACTTCAAAATCGGTTTCAATATCGTATAACTCCATATTTTCCAGAGCTTCCA
>PDWI01008755.1_pt1 | contig 11826 bp, 8 predicted proteins | sample 1430891 | NCBI WGS metagenome assembly PDWI01 (sample SAMN01162508, study PRJNA174530) | Oral metagenome, whole genome shotgun sequencing project. | biome: Marine environment; feature: Marine mammal; material: Swab sample of the gingival sulcus; isolation source: swab sample of gingival sulcus...
CATGCTTCTAGCAGCTTATACTGCTTATTTAAAAAGTCACTAGTGATAAACACTCTATGCCCAGTGAATCTATGCGACACCGCCCAGTGTTGCTAAACGAAGTATTGGAGTATCTTGATCCTCATCGAGGGGATAGATATCTTGACGTTACGGTCGGATACGGTGGTCACGCCGCAGAAATTTTAAAACGAATTTCTCCCGCTGACGCTGTCTTGGTTGACCGCGATGCTCAAGCTCAAGCCGCAATTCAAGAGCGGTTTGAAGATTATCCAAACTTGCGATTAATTCACAGCGACTATTTCTCGGCCAGTCAACAGCTGGTTCAAGAAGGTCAAAAATTCAAGATAATTTTGGCTGATATAGGTGTTTCATCACCGCACCTTGACAACCCAGAACGTGGTTTTTCTCTAGCCCAAACGGCTAGATTGGATATGCGTATGGATGGCCGCCAGGAGTTAGATGCTTTTGGGGTCGTTAATAGCTATTCAAAGGCGGAATTAGAGCGAATTTTACGGCAATATGGTGAAGAGCCCAAGGCTCGCCAGATAGCCGAAAAAATTGTTAATTCACGCCCGATTAAATCAACCACGCAATTAGCCGAACTTGTTAAAAAAGTTTGGCCTGGTTACAGTAAAGTTCATCCAGCGACTCGTACTTTTCAAGCCATTCGGATTGAAGTTAACGATGAGCTTGGGCAATTACGTCGTAGCTTACCGCTATGGCTAGAATTACTGGAGCAAGGAGGAAAGTTAGCGGTAATAACTTTTCATTCTTTGGAAGATCGGATTGTTAAGAGGTTTTTCAAGGAGGTCAGTGGCGACCGTTATGATGCCGAAGGGGATCTGTTGCACCCCAAGCCGATAACAGCAACAGCACACGAATTAGTTAATAATCCGCGGGCGAGAAGCGCAAAACTGCGCATTCTCCAACGCAAGCGAAAATAAAAATAAAAAGAAAGGACGGGAACAAAATGCCTATTCAGGTTAAAACAAGTTCACGATCCTACAAAGTTAAGGTTAGGGTAGACAGCCAATAAAGGCTTAAACCAAACAATAACTTTTAAATAGAGGCGGCGCAGAAGCCAAAACCAAAATTTTAATAGCGCCCTTTTTAAAAAATAGGTTTTAAACCTTTTGCGCCTCTCTTAAAAACACCAAAACAAAAAGCGAGATAGGAAATAACGTGACATATTCATCAGCATCCAGCTTAAATCGTAAGCGTTACATTCAAAAAAATCAAAATACAGTTTCTTTTAGCAAAGCCAATAGTTTAGCTATTGGGCCAGTTAGTAACACAATAATTGTGTTGGTTGTGGCTTGTTTGATTGGCTTAATTTATTTAACTCAGGTTACTAAAACCAACTCTTTTAGTTATCAGATAGATCGTCTTCAGCAACAACAGGTTGAACTTAAAGAAGAACAAAAAAACTTAGATCTAACAGCGGCTCGATTGCGATCCGTAAGCTCCAAAAAAGTTGTTAAAGCATCCGACAAGCTAGTTGTTAAGCAACCTTCAGGGGTTTTATATTAAATTTTAAAATTGAACAAAATTATTATTCAAAATGGCTGAACAATCTAGTCAAAACTTAGAATTACGCATCAAAGTAGTATTTGTGATTTTTGCTATGGCTTGTTTGGCTGTGGTTATAAAACTGTTTTATTTACAAGTCATTAAACATAATTATTATCAATCTCAGGCTACAGTTAGTCAGTTTCGTGATTATCAAATTCCAGCTGAAAGAGGGCAGATTTTAGCTCGTAGCGGTGGAGAATTTCTACCGATTGCCCTAAATGAGAGGACTTACAAAATAGTTGTAGACCCAACTTTGATAGATGATGACAATCAAACTTCTGAAGTTTTGTCGCAAATTCTCAAAATGCCAAAGGACCAGATCCTTAAACTGGTTTCTGATAAGAAATTTCGCTATAAAATAATTGCTAAAAATGTGAATACTGATCAAAAAAATGCCGTTGTTAAGGCTATGGAAGAGGGTAAGATTCAGGCTACTTTTGCGGAAACGACTAGCCGTAGGATTTATCCGCAGGGCAATTTGGCGGCCACTGTTTTGGGGTTCGTTGACGATCAGGGAGTTGGTAAGTATGGTTTAGAGCAAGCTGTTAACCAACAACTTTATGGCACACCTGGAAGAGTGAAAGCTTTAACCGACAAAAACGGTATACCACTTCTAGCTACTGGCGATAATATTTCTAAGCAGCCAGAAGACGGTTTAGATGTGGTTACTACTTTAGATTTAACCTTGCAGCGCAAAGTTGAAGAGTTGGTTAAAAAACGCGTTAAAGTTTCTAAAAGTGATTTTGGGGATGCAGTGGTTTTGGAAATTTCAACCGGCAAAATCAAAGCAATGGCCAGCTATCCAAGCTATAATTTGTCTGAATTTAATAAGGTTAAAGATCCTTCTAAATTTTTAAATAGTGCCGTTGCTCGACCGCTTGAACCGGGCTCAGTGATGAAAACCCTAACAGTTGCAGCGGCCCTAAACGAAGGTGTTGTTGAAGACGGCCAAACATATTACGATCCAAGTTATTATAAGGTTGATGATTTCACGATTCGTAATGTTGTTGAAGATGGCGGTGCGGCAATGCGCTCGGTTGAAGATATTTTAAAATACTCTTTGAATACTGGGGCAACTTGGTTGTTAATGCAAATGGGCGGTGGCCAAATCAATCAACAAGCCCGGCAAACTTGGCACAATTATATGGTTAACAAGTATCATTTTGGTTCTAAAACTGGGGTAGAGCAGGGTTTTGAGGAGCCCGGTTTAGTTCCAGATCCAAATAATGGTTATGCTCTAAATTTAAAATATGCTAACTCGGTCTTCGGGCAGGGGATGACAGTTACGCCTTTGCAGATGGCTGCGGCTTTGTCGGCAGCGTTGAATGGCGGTAAATATTATCAGCCAACTCTTGTTGAAGGTTTTCGCGATTCAGATGGAATCTTCAAGCCGAATCAGCCCAAAATAATCAATGATGATGTTGTTTCGCCGGAAGTTTCTAAAATCTTGGCCAAATATATGGTCACAACACTGTCGCGTAGTTACACCGCAAACCCGTCTCTTCGGGAAGGTTTTTTGATTGGTGGTAAAACCGGTACTGCTGAAGTCGCAAACCCAGCAGGTGGTTATTACAAAGACCGTAATAACGGTACTTATATTGGTTTTGTGGGGATTAAATCTCCAGAGTACATAATTATGTCACGGATGAACCATCCACGAATCGCTGGTTATGTTGGCTCGACAGCTGCTGCACCTTTGTTTGTGGATATCGCTGCAGTTTTGACTGATCAATTGGGGGTTTTGGACGGCAGATAGAGCTTAATTTGTGTTATACTAAACTAACAGAGGTTAATATAAAAATAAAGCAAAGAAGAATTTAAAATGAACGATTTTATAACATCTGGATTAAATAGTTTCGGGGCAGTAGTTTCAGAACAGTTTTTTAGTGATATTACCCGTGGAACTTTTTTTGCGGTCTTTGGGTTTTTCTTGGCAATGACTATCACACCAGTTTATACCTGGTTCGCTTATCGACGTGAATGGTGGAAGCGCGCTAGAGGCGTAGCGGTAACCGGCGAGAAGGCCAAAATTTTTCAAAAATTACACGCCAAAAAGCATCAGCGCCACATACCAACAATGGCCGGAATTATTTTTGTATTTTCAACGGCGTTAATAACAGTACTTTTTAATTTGGAGCGGAGTCAAACTTGGTTGCCCGTTGCGGCAATGGTTGGAGCTGGATTTGTCGGCTTAATGGATGACATTATTAATATTAATTCCAAAATCAATCAAGACGGTTTGAGGGCTCGAACCAAAGCTACTTTGATATTTCTAGTTAGCTTAATTGGTGGTCTTTGGTTTTTTAGCAAACTGGGAGTTTCTTCGATAATGGTGCCGCTTTTAGGGACAGTTCAGATTGGCTGGTTAATAGTTCCGTTGTTCGTGTTTGTGGTGATCTCAACAGCCAATGCCGTAAATATTACTGATGGTTTAGACGGTTTGTCTGGCGGTTTAAGTGTTGTGGCCTTTTCTACCTATGCAATAATTGCTTTTCTGCAGGGTCAAACTGGGATTGCGGTATTTTGTATGACCTTGGTCGGCGCTTTATTAAGTTACACCTGGTTTAATATTTATCCAGCCCGCTTTTTTATGGGCGATTCTGGCTCATTTGCCCTGGGTACGGCTTTGGCGGTGGTTTCAATGCTGACCGATACCGTTTTGTTGCTGCCGATCATTGGCGGCGTTTTTGTAATGGAGGTTGGCTCTAGTTTGCTGCAAATTCTTTCCAAGAAGTTTCGTGGCGGTAAAAAGATTTTCAAGATTGCGCCAATTCATCATCATTTTGAAGCTCTTGGTTGGCCAGAAACCAGGGTAACGATGCGTTTTTGGCTGTTGGGTGTAATGTGCTCGATGCTCGGACTGCTAGTCTATATGGTTGAGTATCTATAGGTATTCAGATGATTGGTAAATCTAAATCATCCCAACGCTCAACGATTTATCGAAGTCGTCGAGATTATCGTAATCCTAGAAAATCGGCTAAAACAATTTCGGCCAGTCGGAGAAATTTTGACGATCAGCCCAAATTGCGCAAGCACGCTCCGGATTATTCAATAATTTTGATTATTCTTCTGTTGCTCAGCATCGGGACGGTGGTTGGATATACTAATAGCCCGGGTTTGACGCAAGTTCAGGGTTTACCCGGAGATTTTTACATTAAAAAACAGCTAATCGCTATAGTGATTGGAGTATTTGCCTTTATCTTTGCGGCCGTAGCTAAACTGGATTTTTGGCGCAAAATGATTAACCCCTTACTTGGTTTAGCGCTATTTTCTAGTTTGGCAGTTCGTTTATTTGGTGATCCAATTTATGGTGCTTATCGTTGGCTGAGTGTCGGTGGAGTTTCTGTTCAAACTGTTGAGATTGTTAAATTGGCGATAGTTCTGTGGTTGGCTTATTTTGTCTATCAGCACCGCAAGGCTGGTGATTTGTTTGAAATCGATAGTCTAAAAATAGTTGCCCTAATATCTGGATTGGTAGTAGGGATCGTGGCTATTTTGCAGAGTGATTTTGGGTCGGCTTTAGTAATTTTGGGGATGATTTTTGGGATTTTATTTATAGCCGGGTTGCCAATTAAATATATTTTATTGAGTGGGGCTGGATTAGTGTTAATTTTGGCTTTGAGTATTTTACCGTTTGAATATCGTCGTCAACGGCTAGATACTTTTTTGAACCCAACTGCAGACTGTCAGGACTCTGGGTATCAAGTTTGTCAGGCGCTGATAACTGTTGGTTCTGGTGGAGTTTTGGGGCGAGGCTTGGGCCGCAGTGTACAAGCCTATGGCTATTTGCCAGAGGCGTTGAGTGATTCGGTTTTTGCGACGATTGCCGAGAATCTTGGTTTTATGGGGGCGGCGATTGTAGTATTGCTATTTCTGGAATTATTTAGGAGGTTATATCGAGTTGCAATTGCTTCGGTGAACCCTTATCATCGTTATTTGGTTTTTGGAATTTTAATGTGGTTGGGAACGCAAACAATTATCAATGTCGGAGCGATGGTTGGTCTTTTGCCGCTGAAGGGCATTACTCTACCACTGGTCAGCTTTGGTGGAACGAGTGTGATTTTTGTGCTGTTGTCGCTGGGGATTGTTTTTAATATTTCTAGCTATACAGACTTGCGAGCAGCGCATTTTTCAAATAATCGAACCAACTTTAAAAATAGCAGTTCTAAAAAATATCAAAAACGATAAAGAGAGTATTTTTAGCCCAAAAAGGTTATAATGGAGACTAGTTATGGTTAAATCTAAAAACAAACAGCCAAAGGCTCTGAAAGTTTATTTGGTTGGCGGTGGTTCTGGTGGCCACGTTACTCCACTGAGGTCAATTGCTGAGCAGTTGGTTCAGAAATTTGGTGCCCAGTGCATCGAGGCTACTTTTGTATATGAACAAGGAGGGAAGTTTGCCGAATTAATGGATGTACCCGGAATTCGGCGCAAAAAAACAATTTTTGCGGGCAAATTTCGTCGTTATCACGGCCGATCATTTATAAGTCAATTGTTTGATTTTAAAACAAATATTTTAAATGTTGGCGATTTTTTTAAATTTTTAATCGGTTGCCTGCAAGCTTTTGTTTTGCTGATTCGCTGGAGACCAGATGTTATTTTCTTGAAAGGCGGTTTTGTTTGTGTTCCGATTGGTTGGGCGGCGCGGTTACTGAAAATTGCCTATATAACTCACGATTCAGATGCCATTCCGGGTTTAGCCAATCGCCTCACGGCAAAAGGCGCCAAAAAGAATTTAACTGCATTGCCGGTTGAAAATTATCCTTATCCGAAGCAAAAAGTTATTCATACTGGAGTTCCGGTTCAGAATAATTTTTTCGTAAAATTGATGCCTCAAAAAATGGCCAATATTCGTAATTTGACCGGTGTTCAGGAAGAAGATTTTTGCTTATTTATAACGGGTGGCGGTTTGGGCGCCAGAACCCTGAACCAAATGGTTGTTCAAGCTTTAGAAGATATAAACAAAGGCCAATCTAATAAAAATCTGCGAGTCATTCATCTAACAGGAAAGGCTTTATATAGCGAGACCTTGGAATTGTATCAGAAGAGTTCGGTGCCAATGGATAGGGTTACAATAATTGATTTTACTACCGAACTTTGGAAGTATTTGCGAGTTGCTGACGTGGTGATTACTCGGGCTGGGGCAACCGCTATGGCTGAATGCGCTGCTGCTGGTAAACCGACAATCTTGGTTCCAAACCCTCTTTTGACCGGTGGTCAACAAATTCACAATGCTCGAGTTTTTGAAGAGCAGGGTGCTGGGGTGGTGGTTGCTGAGGGAGACAATCAAGGACTGTTGGAATCCGTATCGATGTTAATGACGGATACTAAAAAACGCTCAGAACTAAGCCAAAAAATTAAAAAACTGGCCAAACAAGATTCTGCTCAAAAGATCGCTGAAATTTTATCTGAGATAGCCGGCTGGCAGCAAGGTGTATTGTAATGGTTAAAAAAACTTCTCTAAGGCGTCGAGCTCAACCAAAGAACACAAATGTTTATCAACGTTCAAAATTTGATGGGCGTAGTTTGAATTTGAACACCAAAACGCGGTCAGCTCGGTCAGCGACACATTATTCAAGGCAGTATAAACCCGATCAACATAGTAAATCTGAGCTCAATAAATCAACTCAAAAACTATCTTTTTCTAAGGTTTTTTCTGGGTTTTTGGCCTTTACTATCGCCATTCTGCTGCTTTATGCTTCAAGCCTGTCTACGGACGTAATTGTTCTGCGACATTCAGAATCTTATAATTTTCAGGATGTTCAAAAATATCAACAGCAGGCTGGCCAGGTAGTGAAATCTAATCTGTTGAATCGTAGTAAATTATTGTTTTCAATTCGCCGATTTAATCAAGAGATGCGCAACAATTACCCCGAAATAACCAAAATTCAGACCACAGTTCCACTGGTTAGTCGACGGCTGATTGTTACCATTCAAACTCCTCCTCCGCTTTTAAGGATTAAGCAAAATTCTAATCAACAGCTGTATGTGAGCTCCAATGGTTTGGTAATTGACGGTAAAAAAATAGACTCTTCTGATGAATTGCCGCCGGAATTGGATATTCAGTCCGATCAGCTTTTTAAACCTAAGGATAAGATTTTAAATGACAATGAAGTCCGGATTTTAACCCTAATCAATCAGCAGATTAATTCAAAAAATATTGCTAATTTACCACCTGATTTTCAGATTTCAACAGTTAAATTAGATCTACTCTCGAGTCGCTTAGAAGTTCGTTTTAAAGGTGTTAAATATCGGGCAATTTTTTCAGGATACGGCGAAGCCATCAATCAAGTTGGGGCGCTGAAAAGCATTCTGCAGAAAATCTATCAATCTTCACCCGAGGGCAGGGTAGCAGAACCTAAGGAGTATATTGACCTAAGGGTTTACGAAAAGATTTTTGTAAAATAAAGGTCAGCAAACTAAGTTTATAATCCAAATCGTGGGGTGGTTAAACTACCCCGCTGCTCTTTTAAAGTTCGGTTTTTGTTCACTAAAAATTAAAAAACTATAAAATACATACAAATAAATAAAATGTCAAATAATGCAAATTAGAGCAGGGTGGTAGAGAAGAGAATGTTATAAAAATATCAAAATCGTGAAAAAGCAAATATATTAGGCTAATATGTGGAAAACTCTCTCAGAGCATCTAGCGGCTTGGTCGATAAGGAGATCTTTAGGGTTTGAGTTTAAAAAATAAAGATAAGTTTAGTTCGGGGTATCAAACAACTAATTATTAGATGATTATGAACAAAATATGAAAAACTACTCCCCCGCCAGAGGTTTAATCAATCGTCACCTATATATAAATAGGGCGTCGCAAAATATACATTGTGCGACACGACTTGTATATAACAAAATGTTACCTTCTATCTCCACCAATCTAAATTAATTTATGATTTTAAGTATGTTTTTAATTAAAATTATTTTTAAAAATTCCCCACTGCCGATTTTTGCTGGTTTTTACTAAAATTACCAAAATAACCCAATTTTGCTGTAAGCATCAAAAATATAAAATTTTAGGCCTACAACCAGCCATCATTTAATGTTCGCAAAATGTTCAGTAAATCTGAACGTTAGATTTGAGATGTTTGTTTGCGGGGTACAAGGCCAGTGTTTATTAACCAAATCGCTAATTTAGCAAACACTGCTAACTAAAATTCCAAAAAGCTTTTAGGTGTCTATTTGTCCCACTCTGGGTCAAATGTGTAGGTGGCTTTGGCGGTGCGCTTGAATTGTTTTTTACCTTGTAGATTTAATAGCACAGTCGTTTCTTTAACAAAGCGTCTTTTTAAGACTCTTTTAACAATTTCATCTCTGTGGAGTGGTTCGCCAGCTTTCTTCAAAACGTCGGCAATCACGTCTGAAACAGTACCTTTCTTGAAACCCCATTCTTTTAGGGCGTAGGTTCCTCTGCCAACCAGCACAAAACGCTTGTCTTTAATTAATTCATTGTGAACGGCTTGAGTAGTTACGTCTTTGCGTCTAAAAATGTCGCTGTCTTGAATGGCTTTAGCAATCTCAGAAAAGTGCATCTGCTTTTCTCTTTCATAGAGAATTACATAGATTTTGTCGCGAATATTCTTAGGGTTGACCATTGGCCATTTTTCCAATCCCCAGCGATTGTTTAGGGTAGCGATCTGTTTGCTGATTCCGGAGATTGCGGCCGTTTCTTGAGCGTCACTAAAGCCCATTGCTGCGGTAATTTCTTGAATTGAGACCGGTTTACCAATCTTTTTAATGGTTTTTACAGTATCTGAAACAGCTTGTTTTAGGGCTTTTTCACTGTATTTAGAAGAGATGGCAGCGGCTGGACGAAGTTGATCATTTTCTTTAGAGAAAGTGATATTTTCAGATAAGTAGGCTAAAAAGGCAATTCGAGATTGGTCTCTAGTGGTGTTTTTATCATTAATTTTAGAACTTAGCTTCTCGATTGTGGAGACTCCACCAGTTTGGTCGAGTAATTTTTCAAATAGTGCTGTTACGCCTTCAATGTGAGGCAGCTCCCCTGCCCTTTGAGATAATTTTGTGATAGTTACTTTTTCTAATTGACGAACGCGTTCACGAGTAATTCCCAGTAAATCCCCAATCTGTTCCAGGGTTTCACGGCGTTTATACAAGCCCCAGCGGCGAGCGATTATTTCTTGCTCACGCTTTTTGCTAATTGTGCCAAGAATATCTTTGATAATTACATCCACCGCTATTTTGTCTTGTTCAGTCATTACTCATTCCTCTTATTGTTTTTAATATTTTAACATAAATAAATATTTAAGTCAAAAGTTTTTTGATAGAACTTTAGTTTTTGATTGTTTTCCCTCCTGCCCTCTTTTTGTAAAAACACCAAAATGTTGGAGTTATATGTTTATTGTACCAGTTTTTTGCATATTATGCACTAAAAAGGGGTGTCAATATTACTACAAAACAAATTTGCAGCATATTCAATGAGAGTATTAGGCATTTTTGCGGTTGTTGGGGATTATTTTTTCTTTGCTTTGGAATGTTTTTTAGGGGATTTTTTGCGTTTTTGAGAAGCTTTTTCAATTAGCTCTATTGCTTGTTGTTCAGTAATTTTTTCTGGCTCGGTGTCTTTTGGTATTCGGGCGTTAGTCTTGTCTTTTTTAAGATAAGGGCCATACGGGCCGTTAATGATTTGAATTCCGTTATCAAAAACCTTGATTGGTGCTTTTTGTTTACGGATGGTTTCAATGACTTCTCTAGCCTGCAGCTGGCTGATACTTAGTGGTTGATAGCCAAATTTCTTTAATGAGAAAAATTCTTTGTCAACTTGCAAATAGGGCCCAAAACGTCCAATGTTGGCTTTGATTTCTTTTCCGTCAGTAGTTTTACCGACGGCTTTAGGTAGTTCAAACATCTTTGCGGCTTCTTCCAGGGTGACTGATTCAATACTGCTGCCTTCTGGTAAGGACGAGAAGCGTGGTTTTTGGCCGTCTTCTTCTTCGGCACCGAGCTGAAGCATCGGGCCGAATCTACCAATTCTAGCTAGGATGGTTTTCCCGGTTTTTGGATCTGGACCAATTTCTCGAGCTTTAGCAACGCTGGAGCGTTCAATTTGGTCCGCTTTTTGAATCTGCTGATGAAAAGGTCCATAAAATTTATGCAACATTTCTGTTTTTTGCATCTTATGATTAGCGATTTGATCAAATTGTTGTTCAATTTGAGCCGTAAAATCATAATCGACGATTTTTTGGAAATGTTCAGTCAAAAAGCCACTAATTAACTTGCCGATATCGGTTGGTAGAAGCTTGCCCTTTTCGCTGCCAGTTTTTTCCTGAGCAGTCTGACGCTGTAATTTACCAGAAGAGTCTAGAACCAATTCAATGACTTGGCGTGGCTTGCCTTCAGACTGACCTTTTTGGGCGTAACCTCGGGCCTGAACTGTGTCGATGATCGTTGCATAAGTGCTCGGGCGGCCAATACCTAAATCTTCTAATTTTTTGACCAATGAACCCTCGGTGTAGCGCGCAGGTGGTCGGGCAAAAGTTTGCCGAGCGGTAATTTCTTGATAGTTCAAAAATTGATCAACTTTTAAAACTGGTAGAGTATCTGGATCTTGTTTATTTTTACTATAAACCTTTAAAAATCCGTCAAAAATAATTACTTCGCCTTTAGCTTGAAATAGGTGTTCGGACCCAGAAATGCTAATTTTAACAGTAGTTTTTTCGGTTTTGGCGGGGCTCATTTGGCTGGCCAGAGTGCGGTTTCTGATTAGTTCATAAAGTTTTTGATCGTATTGGTTGCTGCTGGCTTTTTGCAATTTTAGATTTGTTGGGCGAATGGCCTCGTGGGCTTCTTGGGCGTTGGCGGATTTGGTCTTGAACTTTCGAACTTGAGAATATTCTGGGCCGTAAGTTTCAGTGATGTAGTCTTTGGCCTGAGCGATGGCTTGCCCAGATAAATTGATAGAATCAGTCCGCATATAGGTGATTTTACCGGCTTGGTAGAGCTTTTGGGCGCTGGACATTGTTGCTCGAGACCCGAAGCCCAATTTGGCGTTGGCTTCTTGCTGGAGGGTGCTGGTTGTAAACGGTGCTGGCGGGTTGCGTTTGCCGGGGCTAACCTGTATATCGGTAACTTGAAATTTACTTTGAGCAATAGAATTTAGAAAATCAGTAGCTTGTTGTTCAGTTTCAAAGCGCTGATCTAATTCAGCAGAGATGGATTGTTTTTGATCTTCAAAAATAGCTTTAATTCGGAACTCAGAGCTAGAGGTGAAGGCTTCAATTTCTTGTTCTGCTT
>PDWI01008756.1_pt1 | contig 11823 bp, 9 predicted proteins | sample 1430891 | NCBI WGS metagenome assembly PDWI01 (sample SAMN01162508, study PRJNA174530) | Oral metagenome, whole genome shotgun sequencing project. | biome: Marine environment; feature: Marine mammal; material: Swab sample of the gingival sulcus; isolation source: swab sample of gingival sulcus...
TGTCCGCCCTGCAATGGACGCAGCCCACAGATCATCTCCACCAGTGCCTTCTGCCCATTACCGGCAACTCCCACCAGAGCAAGAATTTCTCCCTGGCGAAGGGTCAGATCAATATTTTTCAGCCCCCTGGCACCCTCTGTTTGCAGCTTCTCTCCTTTCAGCACCAACTGGCGGGTCTCCTGCGGCTGACGGTCAACCTGCAACAACACCTGACGTCCCACCATCCTGCCGGCAAGCTCGGCGGTTGAAGCAACATCTTTTGCTGCAACATGGTCTATAATCTCACCCCGTCGCAAAATGGAAATATTGTCTGCCACCAGCATAACCTCTTCCAGTTTATGGCTGATAAAGACAATCCCCTTGCCCCGCTGCTGCATAAGACGCATCACAGCAAAGAGGTTTTCTGCCTCTTTGGGGGTAAGCACTGCGGTGGGTTCATCAAAGATCAACACATCAGACTGGCGATAAAGCAATTTCAGAATTTCCACCTGCTGTCGCTCACCCATCGAAAGAGTCTCTACGCAGGTGGCGGGATCAACCGTCATTCCATACTCCTCTGCCAGCCTGCGAACAGCCTCTTCCATTTTCTTTTTTGCAAGGAAAAAACCGCCCTCAGTGCCAAGCAAAACATTTTCCGCCACGGTAAAGGCATCAACCAGCTTGAAATGCTGATAGACCATACCTATTCCCGCAGCAAGAGCCTGTTCGGTAGAGGCCAGCGCCAGGGCCGTTCCCTCACGATAGATAGTGCCACTATCAGGGCGAATCTGTCCTGCAAGAATAGACATCAGGGTTGATTTCCCTGCCCCGTTCTCCCCTAAAAGAGCCAGCACTTTTCCCGACTCTATGGTAAGAGATATATCCTTATTGGCCTGAACCTTGCCAAAAGATTTGCAAATGGCCTCCAGGCGAATCAGGGGGTCACCCATTATCTGCGCTCCATCTCCGCCAACGGCTGTACAAATTGTGTTTCCGTATCCCAGGGGAAAAGGATCCAGGTATCCTGACTCACCTCGGTAACAAAGGTATCCACCATTGGCCGCCCTGCCGGTTTGGCATAGACCGTTGCAAAATGCGCCTTTGGCACAAGATTTTTTACCACTTCCGCCGTCCTGCCAGTGTCCACCAGATCATCCACCAGCAGCCAGCCTTCACCATCGCCATTTCCTGTAAAGCCTTTTAACACTTCAGCTTCACTCTTTTTATCCTTCCAGTCATAGCTGGATATACAGATGGTATCAATATGGTGAATATCAAGTTCACGGGCAATAATGGCGGCTGGCACCATCCCTCCTCTGGTAATAGCGATAATACCCTTGAAAAAACCGCTGTCCAGCAGACGCCAGGAGAGTGCCCTGGCATCACGGTGCAATTGATCCCAGGAGATGGGATAGGTGCGTTTATATCTGTCCTGACTCATAAAATACTCTCCGACATATTTTTGTCTTATAAAGAATTTCCGTAACAGACTGAAGCTGCTATTTAACCAGAAAAGGATTTACGACTACCAAATCTTCTATCCATATAAAATCTTTCTCATTTCGAGTTATCAATTTTTTATCTTCAAGTAGAGCCGTTGCTGCAATAACAGCATCACCCAATGTCATATTCCGTTGCTGCCGCAAGACAATGGCCAATTTTACAATTTCATCTGATAAACAATAGTAAAAATTTTTTGCAACAACTCCTCTGTTACCGTATCAAGCCTATGATACCCTAAAACCTCAATGTGACTAATGATAGAAACACAGGCCTGCGCAGTAATATAATTATTTCTCAATTGCGAAAATTCTGCCTTACCTGCATAGATGATAATATTGCTGTCAAGTAACATGATGCTATCTTGGCTGCAAACGATCTTTACGCTGTTGAACTTGCCACTGCTCCGGGTCTGTTATCTTCGCAAAACCATCATTATCAGCAATTTTTTGCATAATTTGCTGTAGCTTTTGCGTTTTTTGATTACCACCAGATGCTGACACCTCTTTTTTATACTGAAGAAACTCAATAAAATTAAGTACTTCATCTTGCAAATTTAGAGGCATTGCCTGCAGATGTTGATAAATTCTCTCGGTTGTCGTCATAATAACACCCTCTATTATTCGCAAAGCCCTCTCTCCCTTACTCTTCAAAAAACAGAGTAGAGCTCCCCCTGCCTATAAAACGCCCCAACAGGATGTTTTATCTATTCTATTATTGATTGTCTTCAAAATAGCATATTTTGCTATAACCTTCCAGCGATGATAATAAAAGCAAAACCCGCTCTTCTCTATTCAGGAAAAACGGGTTTTACAACACCATAAATCAAGCGAGAGGAATCTTCTCTCTATTTCACCGGCAGCCAGGAGACCCCCATACGGTGCAAAAGATTAAAGCCGCCCGGAACAACAACAGAATTTTCTATACCGCACTGCTGCAGAATAACCTGTACCTCAAAGGAGCGGGAACCAGCATTACAGAAAATAACCAGCCGTTTATCCTTGGGGAGTTCATTATATCTCTCCCTTATCGTATCATAGGGCAAGGAGATCCATTGCTGACCATATTTTTCCACATACGGCTCTGTCTCTATCGCATGGCGCACATCAAGCACCACCCACTCTGGATGAACAGCAGGCTCTTCCATCCAGCGGTTAAATTCATCCAGGTCAATCTGACGCATCAAGTTCATGCAAAGATTATCCGCTATATAAGCAGCAGCATTAACCGGATCAATGGCAGAATTAAATGGTGGCGCATAGGCCATTTCAGCAACACCAATATTGTCGATGGTGGCACCTGCGATAATAGCTGCGGCAACCGCATCAATGCGTACAGAAAGGGCATCATTGGCCGGACCAGCCCCCTGCAGACCAAGTATCCGGCGGCTGTTTCGATCAAAAACCAGCCCGATATTCAGCAGTCCCCGATCAGGGAAAAAATGCGCCCGATCCATCGGCGACGACCACGAAATATCAGCATTGAAGCCCTCAGTCCGAGCAGCGGCAAGGGTCAGTCCCACCGAACCAATAGCCAGATCGAAGGCCTTGACAATAAAACTGCCCACCGCTCCCTTAAATTCGGCAGCCATACCGGCAATGTTATCTGCCGCCACCCGGCCTTCACGATTAGCCAGAGAACCAAGAGGAAAAACCATGCGCTTGCCGCTTACCAGATGAGGCACCTCCACACAATCGCCAGCAGCATAAATATCGGGATCGGAAGTCTGCATACGGCTGTTAACGGTTATCCCGCCACGCGCTCCCACCTGCAACCCTGCCGCTACCGCCAGTTCAGAACGTGGCCGCACACCCGCCGCCATAATAACAATATCAGCATCAAGGGTACGCCGAGCAGTACGCACACCAACCGCCTTGCCATCAGAGACAATAATCTCCTCCGCCCCCTCATCAACAAAGACCTCAACACCATTATCCCGCAAGGTTTTCTCCATCATGCGGGCAACAGGCTGATCAACAATACTGGGAAAAAGCTGCGGCTGAAATTCAACCAGGGCTGTTTCAACCCCCCACAGATCGGCAAAGGCCTCAGCCATCTCCACGCCAATGGCACCACCACCGATAATCACTGCCTTGCCAACTTGCCCCTTTGCCAGCTTCTCCTTGATCGCAATCGCCTTATGCATATCGCTGATGGTATAAACGCCGTCGGCATCACTGCCGGCAATAGGCAGAATAACCGGCGCACTACCAGTTGCCAAAAGCAGGGTATCATACTCCTGATCATACTCCTTATTGTTATCCAGATCTGCCAGACGCACCGTTTTTTCCTTGCGATTAATAGCAAGTGCCCTTGTTCTGGTCTTTACCGTAACGCCCTTGGCATTTTTAAAAAAAAGCGGATCACGCACCATATGAAAACTGGTGGAACGCAGCTCCTTTTCATCGGCAACATCACCTGAAACATAGTAAGGGATACCGCAACCGCCATAGGAGATCAGACTATCCTGATCGACAATTGCCACTTCGGCATCATCAAGTACCCTCTTTAACCGACAGGCAGCTTTCGGCCCTGCAGCAACACCACCTATTATCAAAATTTTCTTTGCCATATTTTCTCCTTACTGGACATTCTTGTTCTATTTAACGCTCTGCATAATACCAGATGTTTTACACATATGAACAAAACTCCGCAACAGAAATCCCCTGTTGCAGAAAAAATCGGAAGTATCACTCTTCCCAGACAAGCAGAAATCGTGTTCCCTTCCCCTCTTCGCTGGTCACGGAAATAGTTGCACCATGCTTTTCGATAATATCTTTGGCAATAGGCAGGCCAAGACCTGTTCCTTTACGTTTTCTGGTATAGAACGGTGTAAAGATCTGACGGCTCACCTCTTCACTCATCCCCATTCCGGTATCGGCAATGGAGAGTTCCACGCCGCCCGCCACACGCTCCTTGCTAACCACAACCAGCTCCCCCCCTTGCGGCATAGCCTGTACACTGTTGAGCAGAATATTCAACAAGGCTCGATAAAATTGATCCTGATCGAGTGGCAACAGCGGTATTGAAGAGGCAAAACGGGTTGTCAGCGTAATATTCTGTTTCTGTAATTCAGGCTGTAAAAAGGCAAGTACCGAGCGACAAACCTCATTGATATTCTGTGGTGCAAACTGCATATTTTGTGGTCTGGCAAAATCGAGAAACTCGACGACAATACCGTTTAACCGCTCAGTCTCCTTTACTACAATCTGCGCCAGATGTTCATTGCCTGGGGCATATTTTTCAATTCGTTTGGCAAGCACTTCTGCCGTGCTGCGCACAATACCCAAAGGGCTTTTCAATTCATGGCTGACGGTGGCAATCATCGTTCCCAGATGTGCCAGTCGTTCAGCCTGATCAAGTTTTTCCCGCAAGCGCTGCCTCTCCTGTGCCCTGCGTTCCAGCTTTTCACCCGCACGAGAGACGATAAAACGTAAAATCAGAAACAACCCGCCCATCAACAGACAGGAAACAATCATGATCCTGCCCTGAAAACGGAGAATATTGGTATAGCTGTCGGTCAGATCCTTCTGCACCTCCACCACCCCCATAATATTATCACTCTCCTTACCGTTACGGGAGAGCTGACGAAAGGGGATAAAGGTATTCAGGCGGCAATCAACATCACCAGCCAGATGCAGCAGGCTCAATACCGAACCACTATAGCGCAGACGGGCAGAGGTCTTACCCGCCAGAGCCTTTCTATATTCATTCTTGCCAAGATTCTCCTTGCCTACCAGTGCGACATTGGTAGAATAGGAGATAATATTACGGCTGGAATCATAGATGGTAACTGTCTCAATCTCCAGGCCCTGAATAATACTTTTAATAACTCCGTCAAGAATTTCTGCCTGCTCCGGTTTACGCAGCGAAATCTCACCATACCGAATAACAGCGGGAAGGACAAAACGGCGAAAAACCTGCTGGTTGATATTTTCTGCCAACAGACGGGAATACTCTTCATTCTGCTCCAGCATCACCGTGCGCGCATTATCAGAAATAAGCCAGGAAAGAAGGAAGGTACAAAGAAGAATAACGCCAAGGCTGGAGAAGGAGAAATATTTGACCAGTTTAAAAGAGCCAAGACCAGATTCATCCCCATGATTTTTTGAGGATTTCTTATATACATCCTTGCCGGTCATCATCTCTCCAGAAGCGACAGGCTCGCAGAAGAGATACGAGCCTGTTATATTTCCCCGTCTACATATATCCGGTGGGCAGGAGAAAAACTACCGATTTGACAGAACACTAGCCTGGATATTTCATCAGTCCAGGCGGTGTCAGGTTCGAAGTTTTTTGCATTAAATAATAGTAAACTCTATTTACTGCAAAAAAACTAAAGAAGATGACACCGCATGGACTGAGTTTTGGTGAACATTCTGAATCTTTTAAAACTGTAATTTTCCCCGTGTAGCATATTGAAATATCTGCAATTTTTAAAAATTTAACATAATGTTCATGAAATATCCGGGCTAGTTTGCATTCCTGCGCAAATAAGTAGGCATATCAAGATCCTCATCATCCCCCCAGCGGCTGCCTCCGCCAGAGGAGGTGGTACCAAGACTGTCAAAGCGACTACCAGGCAGACGAACACCCCGCCGGGGATGAGGGGAGGCAAGCGTCCCTTTCTGCACCTGCTCACCTTCTCTGGTCACACTCTCTGACTGAACACTGCGGAAGCCAACGGCATTGTCAATGGTATTACCCACAGGTTCAAAAACCTCCCCCACCCCAGTGGCAATAACCGTCACCCGCATCGTATCTCCAAGGCTGTTATCATAGAGCAAACCAGCAATAATACGGGCATCATCATCAGCCTTTTCATAGATAAGTTCGGATGCTTCCTGAAATTCCTGCAAGGTAAGGCTCTCTTCCGAGGCAGAGATATTCACCAGCACACCACGAGCCCCATCAATGCCAGAATCTTCAAGCAACTGATTATCAATGGCCTTTCTTGCCGCCTCTCTTGCCCGGCCTTCACCTGCTGCCTCACCGCAGCCCATAACAGCCGAACCAACCTCTTTCATTACCGTGCGCAAATCGGCAAAATCAACATTAATCTCTCCGGGGGCGTTGATAAGATCACTAATCCCTTTTACCGCATGCAAAAGGACACTATCCACCTTGGACATCATCCCTTTCATTTTGGAATTTGGCTCCATCATGCCCAGCAGGCGGTCATTGGGGATGGTGATTATCGTATCAACATTTTTTTTAAGCGTCTCCCAGCCGGCTTCAGCAAATTTCGAGCGTAATTTCCCTTCAAAAACAAAGGGTTTGGTAACAACTGCCACAGTAAGGGCGCCCAGCTCCTTGCTGATACGAGCCACCACAGGTGCCGCCCCGGTCCCGGTTCCACCGCCAAGCCCGGCGGTAATAAACACCATATCAGAACCTTTAAGAACGTCACGAATATCACTCTCAGATTCAATGGCAGCAGCACGCCCCTTCTCAGGATCCATACCGGCACCAAGACCGCCGGTAATATCCTGGCCCAGAGGGAGCATAATATCGGCATGCGATCTGTCCAACGCCTGCTGGTCGGTATTGGCAGCGATAAAGGTAACACCTTCTATCTTGTTATCAACCATGGTGTTAACGGCATTGCCACCACCACCGCCAACGCCGATAACCTTAACATTTGCCACTGCCACATCTTCTGTCTCAACCATTCTAAACGGCATACAGACCCCCTTGATCATGCCTTTTACGAAAGCGAAAAGAACCGCCCCGTACAGTTGTATTCTCTGGAAAAGCCACTCCCTTCCACCGAAAAAACCCGGCGGATCTTTTCCTCTTGCAACAAATAAATATTTTCCGTCGCATTATAGCATTATCCCTTTCAGACGAAAAGTAAAATCCCACATTCGTATACGGTTTTTGCATAAAAATATCCAAAGATAATAAATACCTCCATCTGGCTGCAAAAGAAGAAGAGAGGAATTGCTGAAGGATTTCAAACCAGATATAACACTAAAACATTTTTGCAAACCATTCCCTGATCCTTGCCCATATCCCCATCTCCACCTGTGTCGCATCCTCCCCCCGGCTCTTGCCATAGAGAACAAGCCCGACCCCGGTGGTGCAGCGAGGGCTGCGCAGCAGTTCAACCTTGCCGGAAATTTCATAGGGAGAGCCGATACGTACCGGCAGATCAAATACCTGCTCGGCAAGCTGCGCCACATTAACCAGCAGTGCGGTGCCTCCAGTCAGCACCACTCCGCCCTTTATTTTCTCTTTCCAGCCCGAGGCAATCAATTCGTTGTTCAGAAGTTCCAGGATCTCGACCATACGAGCCTCCAGAATTTCAACAAGGGTTCTCTGCGCCGTGCGCCGGGGTTCACGGGCACCTACTCCCGGAACATCAACAACCATATTGGTCTTGATGGCAGCAGCAATGGCACCACCAAAATCTTCCTTGAGCTGCTCGGCATCCTGTAGAGGTGTGCGCAGGCTCACCGAAACATCACTGGTCAAATTATGTCCACCAAGGCTGATCTGCGAAGTATGGCGAATGGTACCATCATAAAAGATAGCCAGATCACTGGTACCACCACCAATATCAATAAGGGCAACCCCCAGCTCCATCTCATCCTTGCTTAATACCGCATGAGAGGAAGCAATAGACTCCAGCACCAGTTCACGCACCTCCAACCCCGCCTGGCGACAGCAGGTTACCATATTATGTACAGCAGTATTGTCGGCGGTAACGATATGCACATTCGTAGCAAGACGTACCCCGGTCATACCCACCGGATTCTGGATACCGGTATGGTCATCCACCATAAACTCCTGCTCCAGCACATGGATAATCTGCTGGTTCTCAGAAATTTTCACAGTACTGGCGGCAGCAACAACCGCAGCAATATCAGCAGGACGAATCTCCCTATTTATTGTCAATATCCCCGGGCTGTTAAATCCCTTGATATGATTGCCGGCAATGCCGACATACACCGCCATGCCATGTAAATCAATATCAGCGTCTCTCTCTGCCATCTCCACCGCCCGGCGGATAGAGGCAACAGTACTTTCAATATTAACCACCACCCCTTTTTTCATTCCCAGCGAAGGAACAATCCCGACCCCGAGAATCTGCATATCATGGCCAAAGACCTCACCAACAATACAGCATACTTTAGTGGTTCCAACATCAAGACCAACAATAATCTCACCCTCATCCAGACGTTCGTCTGCAACAGGGGAGATATCCCTGCCCTCATCGACAGCCATTCTGCCACCACTCCGTGTAATTTCAGGCTTCTCTCTCATGGTTTCACCTGTTATCCTCTTGTTGCGCCGTTGCGACCAATACCTTATCTTCGAGATATTCCATCTGAATATAGGAAACCGTCTCTATTTTTTTTCTGCCATGACGCCTTTTATAAAGCGGCTTTAACACCTGTATCAACCGCTGATACTTCTGCCCGATATTACCCCTGCCAAAAAAAACAGGAAAGGGATACTCAACCATATAGACCACCAGCTCTCCCTTTTCTGTACAATGGATCTCCGAAATCGACTGGAGCGGCAGATAGGGATTGTTTCTCTTTACCTTGCACAAGAAATCAAGTGCCTCGGCAAGAGCCTTTTCCCTGATATTATCATCCTTCACCGCAGAGATGCCGGTAATAACCGGAAAATCGAGCCAACCGCCGGAAACTATCGGTAAAAAGGCCCTGCGATCACGGTCTATATAGTAGAGTTTTTGCCCCTCCTTTCCCTCTTTTACCAGCAGGGCAAGAGGTTTTTCCTCCTCCACCTCAATAACCACACTTGCCGGCCAGTTTCTTTTTACCCGTACGCTTCTTATCCAGGGAACGGCCTTCAGCCTCTGCCTGATCTTTTTTTCACTTACACCCAGCATTGTCGTTTTATGCTCAACAATTTGCGCCACACTGATAATTTTTTGGGTAGAGACAATACTGTTTCCACTGATTTCAAGATGTTCTACCGGAAGCACCCTTACTGTAGCCAGATAGTCTTCAACCTTATGAAGGCCAAAAACAGCAAGATGCCATCCACCATAACAGCAAGCAACAAATAGAACAAACAGAACAAAAATCTTTCTGCGGCGGCGCACACCGCCACCAATAACAAGCCGCACACGCTCAACGACATTGCTAAAAAGACCCGCTGTCTTATTCAGGAAAAGAGAGCTTTCGGCTACACCACGATAAACCCCTCTCTCTGTTTCTCTTTCGGGGCGCATCTTTTGCGCCTGCCAGACAGCCTTTTTTCTGTTTGTTTTTTTCCCTGACAATTTTGCTTCCGTTTTCTATAGCTCAACTGATGAAATATCCAGGCTAACGAATAATCTTCACTTCCGGCTCAAGCCGTATGCGATACCTCTCTTCTACTTTCTGCTGCACAATCGACATTAATTCCAGCATATCAGAGGCCGTTGCCGCCCCCATATTCACCAGAAAATTGGCATGCTCTACCGCCACCATTGCATCACCCACCCGCAGCCCCTTCAATCCACAGGAGTCAATCAACCTGCCAGCACTCTCCCCTGGTGGATTTTTAAAAAAGGAGCCAGCATTAGGCCTTGTCACACCTTGAGTCTGCTTCCGTTTTACTGCCAATTTATCACAACGGGCAGCAATACTGGCACTGGAATCCCTGACAAGATGCAACGTGGCAGCTGTAATTACCATCTGCTCCTTCTGCCGATAAAACCATGGCCAGCGGCGGTAGGCAAAATCGAGTGCTGCCCCTTCTGCCATGCAACTTCCCGCCGCCCCCAGCAGTTCCACACCATAAACAACTGCCGACATATCAGAACCCCAGGCACCGGCATTCATCAAAACAGCACCACCAACAGTGCCGGGAATTGCCGATGCAAACTCCATCCCGCCAATACCATGTTCCTGGCAAAATTTCCCCAGATGACCAAGAGTTGCACCTGCACCGCAACGAACAACAACACCATCTGCGCTATCAGCCAGGGCCATTTTGGTAAATTCCCCGACTAAGCGAAAAACCACCCCGCAAAAACGTTCTGCCGCCAACAGTACATTCGATCCCCGACCAAGACAGAGTAGCGGCAGCGATTCCCGATCGCAAAACTGCAGCACAAAGGAGAGTTCCTCCCTGGTGGCAAGGCTGACAAAGGCCGCTGCCTTACCGCCAATGCCAAGGGTGGTATGCCTTTTCAAGGGATAGTCAAACTGCACCTCTGCGGCAATACCGGCAGATAACTCTTTGCGAAGATCAGCCGCCAGCATTCTCACTCTCCAATTCCAGTAATGCCAAAAGTTCTTCCCCTGCACGTACGATATTGCCAGCACCAAGGGTCAGCACCAGATCGCCTTCCCGCAGCAACGGACGCATCTTGCGGGCAAGCCCCTCCACATCCCCCAGATAGAGGACATCCTTTTGCCCATGACGCCGAATCTCCTCCAGTAAAAACTCACTGCTTACCCCAGGAACAGGAGATTCGGCAGCGGCATAAATATCGCACAACACAAGAAAATCGGCCTGATGAAAACAGGTGGAAAAATCCTTGACCAACGCCTGTGTGCGGCTATAGCGATGGGGCTGAAACAGGGCCACCAACCTCTTCTCCGGCCATGCCTGTTTTATTGCAGTGAGTGTGGCACGAATCTCCGTGGGATGGTGCCCGTAGTCATCAACCACGGTAATCCCTGCCATCTCCCCTTTATGCTGCATACGCCGCTGCACTCCGGCATAGCTGCCCAGCCCTTGACGAATATCGGCAAAATCAATCTCCAGCTCAAGGCCAACAGCAACCGCCGCCAAAGCATTATAGACATTATGTTCACCCGGCGGCATAATACTGATCTCACCCAGCTCCTCGCCCTGCCGCTTAACATTAAAGAGGATACGGCTTCCCTGCCACTCTATCCGATCGCTATAGATATCAGCCTGGGGAGTACGACCATAGGTGGTCACCCGTTTTCTGATATGCGGCAGGATATCGGCAATATTTTTATCATCAAGGCAGACAATCGCGGTACCATAAAACGGAATCTTGTTAATAAACTGCAAAAAGACATCCTTGATATGGTCAAGATCACGATAATAGTCAAGATGCTCCAGATCAATATTGGTTACCACCTCAATTACCGGCGAAAGTTTTAGAAAAGAGCCGTCACTCTCATCAGCCTCGGCCACCAGAAACTCACCTTCGCCCAGCTTGGCATTACCCCCCAGGGCATCAACCTTGCCGCCAATAACAATGGTCGGGTCAAGCCCGGCGGCGGCAAGCATCCAGCTGGTCATCGAAGTGGTGGAGGTTTTTCCATGGCTGCCGGCAATGGCAATGCCATATTTTTTCAGCCGCATAATCTCCGCCAGCATCTCCGCCCGCATGATAACCGG
>PDWI01008758.1_pt1 | contig 11823 bp, 9 predicted proteins | sample 1430891 | NCBI WGS metagenome assembly PDWI01 (sample SAMN01162508, study PRJNA174530) | Oral metagenome, whole genome shotgun sequencing project. | biome: Marine environment; feature: Marine mammal; material: Swab sample of the gingival sulcus; isolation source: swab sample of gingival sulcus...
TATCTTTCCGTGAAAGACAACGGAACAGGAATTGAATTGTCTGACATGGATTTATTGCTCGAAAGATATGCAACCTCTAAGATTCAAGATGACAAAGATCTACAAAATATTTCAAGTTATGGATTTAGAGGAGAAGCCCTCGCCAGTATCTCTGAAATTAGCAAAATTAGTATTATCTCAAAGACGAAATATGCTCAAATTGCGAGCAAACTCCAAAAAAGAGGACCAGAAATCGCCATTCAACATCTCCCTGCAAATTTTGAACATGGGACAGAAGTCATTATTGAGGATTTATTTTTCAACACTCCTGCAAGATTAAAATTTCTCAAATCTGCACAGACTGAATACTATTATTGCTATCAATTTTTTGTAGATCTAGGATTGATGCATTTTGATAAAAGTTTCAAGTTGTTCAAAGATGATAAGCTGATTTTTGACCTCAAAGCCCAAGACAGTATCATTCCAAGAATTACAGAAATTTTCAAAAAAAATCGAGAACAACAACTGATTCCTGTTACCTATGACAACGAAAATATTCAGCTCACAGGAGTGATTGGAGATCCAAGTTTAAGATTTGGTTCTGGTGAAAATATCAAAATTTTTGTAAATAGTAGACCTGTCCAAGACAAAGTTATCAGGAGGGCAATCATGGACAGTTTTAGAAGACAAATCACACCGTGAGAATTCCCTTTTGCAGTTGTGTTTATTGAAACCACAGGAACCTTTGTCGATGTCAATGTCCATCCAAGGAAAATGGAAGTAAAATTTATTGATGGTCAGCAAGTCTACCAAGCTGTAAATTCTGCCATAAAAACCGCGTTTCAAGAAAACAAAATAGCTCACAGTCCAGAACACGAATTCAAATATCAACACTATCAAAATATTCCAAAACCAAACATCACCCAAGAAAATATTTTTGCTAGTACATCACAACTTTCTAATACAAATAATCCATTCGTTACCGCACAAAATACTACTCCATCATGAAATACTTCACCGTATGAAAAGTGAAATCTTTCTGGAATTGGGACTTTTGATAGTCAACATTTCAACACTGAGAACACCCAAAAAATCTACGAAAATGACCAACTTGGACAGTATCAAATTATTGGACAACTCTGGAATAGCTATATTGTTGTACAATCAAACGACAGTTTATACTATGTAGACCAACACGCCCTCGCAGAGAGAATCGCGTTTGAAAAGATGAAAAAAATGTATAGCGTCAATACATCATCTTGAACAAGTACAGATAGTCATTCCTGCGAAGACAGGAATCTAGATTCTTCAGCTACGCCTCTGAATGACACAAAAACTACAAAATGACTCCAACCAGAACCACTCCTTAACCCTATAAAATATGAAATTAGCGACATTCCAGACAAAGAACAAAAAATTCAAGAACTCAATACCCTTGGATTTGACTGTGCATTAATTTCAGAAAATATGCTCGTAGTCTATGCCATTCCAAAAATTTTCATCCTTCATCCAATAAATTTAGAAACCGTATTTAATCAAGTATTATATTTAGACACCATAAAATTTGATACGCTTCTCGATGAAATTTACGCTACCAAAGCTTGTAAAACTTCTATCAAAGCCTGACATAAATTAGGATTTGAGCAAATGGCACAACTTATCAAAGACGGTTTTGAACATATCGAAGGACTCTTCGTCTGCCAACATGGAAGACCCTTTTTCATCCAAGTAGAAAAATCAAGTATTGATAAATTATTTGATAGGTAAGATATACAAACAAGCAAGATATTTTTCAATCTTTCTCTTGTATTAATAAATATTTTTACTATAATGCCAAAGATATAAAGTTTTATTTATTAAATATTTGAGTATTATGTTATTCAATTTTCGCGAATTTATTGCTGATTTGAGAAACAACGAAGAAAAAAAAGAAATTGTAGAAAAATACGAAAAAGCCTATGGAGAAATAAAAGGAGATCTAAAAGATCAACAATGGTATATTGAATATGTAGGAAAATTTGATGCCATCAAGTACAAAACCCCTGAAGATTTGAAAGATGATTTTGATTGGGATCTTTTACAAATATTGATTTTAGCATCATTTTCTAGTGATTATGAATTAAAAGCTGAACCATGAAAAGATACATCAGAAAGGGAATTATTTATTGCAGTAAAGAGTGGAGACCAAAGTATTGTAAAAAAAATCTCTGAACTATGGTCATATCAAATCCAGAGGTTATACGAAATATATGTTGAAGAACAGATTAATCTCCATATCTTAAAATCAGAAAGTGAACAAGAAAAAAATGCTATTGATCAAGAAAGAGAAATGAGAATAAAAAGATGGAAAGCAGTATTAGATACAATGGATAACGAAGAGTTAAAAGAAGAAGCAAAAAAAGAACAAGCTGATCAACTTGGAGATCTTATGGGACAACTCTAAAACAACATTATATACATATACCTTACCATAAACTTAAGAGAAAAAGGGAATAATGATAAAAAAAAGAGAAAAAAAATGCTAGATATCAGATAAGCGAAACATCAGATGATAAAACTAGCATTTTTTTTCTTAACGTATTTTTTTCCCACGATACACTGTAATAATAGAAAATATACAATAACAGATATATCCAAAAAAATATGACACACATTAATACTACCTTATATAATACTTATATAGTATTAGCATACTACCTATATTATTTTACATACACAAACCCACTATGTGCAACTTGTTGAAGAAAGTTATCTCATAATATAAGTTCCATATGCTGTACTCAGGTATCAGTATCCGAAGCATGAACAACATCTATAACAGGAATAAACATCCTCAAAGCTTGGATCGTTCAACTATATACTTTATTATTCTGATTCCCTGTTCAAACATGAGGAAGTACAATAGTAGTGTTAGTCAATTTTATATCAGAATTATCTACGTTATCAATTAGGAATCAATATCTCTTCAACTTTATCGCAACATTGTTTGCCCATCATGAAGGACTAACCTGTTGAGTACGGGCAAAATCTTTATGTATTCAATTTTTCACCGTAATAGGAGTTTTTTCTCTCAAAAACCTCTGCTGATGCAAAACAAGATCAGCAAATCAATGAATATATTTGTAAAAACTTATTTTACCTGCAGTTGCACCATAAGGAAGAATAACAGCAGCACCATTAAAAGATTCTCTATCTGGATAATAAAGGAAAGAACCTGCTTCTGTACTCTCAAACCATTTTGTATTAAAAGAGACATTAAGCCCAAAATTTGACATTACGAGCGGTTTCTTAAGATGTTTAATCATACCTAACATTTCTTGAAGAGAAAAATTAGTGGTGACCATATCTTTATATGAGAAATATAATTTTTGTATTGTATCAGGATCCAACATATCAGAAGATAATATTCTCTCTTTGACAGCTTTTATAATTTGTTGTTGTCTCAAAGATCTAGAAAAATCACTCGTAGAGTGTCTACTCCTCGCATATTTCAATGCAGTCGCTCCATCAAGAGTATGAGGACCTGCTTGAAGATAAAATACTCAATATTTACCATCTCATTCTTCAGAAATAGGATAGCTCGTATCATGCAAAGTTTCAGGAACATTGATATTAATTCATCAAATAGCATCGATAAATTTTTCAAATCCTACAAAATCTACAACAACATAGTAAGGAATATCAAATCCTACAATTTCTTCTACCTTAGTCGTCAATAATTGGGCTCATGATGCAATACTTTTGTGTCCTCTTCCATATCAACGAGAAAACTGAGCATTGATTCTTCCCTGATACATACCATCTTTGATATAAAGATCTCTAGGAATAGAGAGCATACTCAACGCATTATTTTTAGTATCGAAACTTGCAACAATAATCGTATCAGCCAGTGTTCCTCATCTATGTTCTTTCCCTCCGATTCCAACAAGTAAAATATTAATATGCCCCTCAGTATCTAATTGAGGAGGAGTACCAACACTCTTTGCAAAAAAATGAAGAGAAGAAACACTCCCCTCTCAAGAGAATAAGGTATTCCCAATATACGAAAGAAGATATCTCGCTCACAAAAATACCAAAAAGATACATCACAACACAACCAAATATCTCACATATGTAGAAAAAACTTTCTTTCCTTTACTCTTTTGTATATACTTCCTATTCTTTCTCTTTTCCTCAATATCTTTTTCTTTATATTTTCTTATATTTTTTTTTGTATTTTCTCTTTTACTTTTTCCTTTTAATACACGCTCTGATGATTCTGTATGCATAATACTTCCGATGACCAATGTAAAAAAACATAACAACACAAAAGATAATCAATATTATTCAGCAGTACCCATATTTTGCATATATGACATACCAAATTTGTCTGATAATAGCTGAGAAAACAACAATGATGAAGTTGGTAGACTAATATTCACATCATCTACTTTTTCACTCTTTGTCGTAAGATCAACTACAATATCCAACTTATCCATACCCAATGACTGAAGAAGTGCCTCAGACAACACAACAATATTTCCGTGTAACTCACTCTCTAACACGGTATCAGAAAAATCTCAAATAATCAAGAAATTACCATTAATATGAGCTACTGCATCTTTCTTTCAAGATATATGCTTAGTATCTTTTACAGTATTTCCTGTAGTATCTGTCACCGTCTGAGGTTCAGGAGTATATCCTGATGATGCTGGAAGACTAACAGCAAAAGTGAGACCAATTTTATGCATATCTTTCTTTGTGATATCTACCGTAATATTTGTACCATCCTCTAATATATGTGTAATAGCTATTCACGCTTTTGCGAAAAGTACAGTAGTCATTGCTTTACTCTCTCCAAAAGTATTCAACAATAATTCAACCTCATCAGCAGATTTAACAATAAGAAGACCACTAATATGTAATTGCTCAATTTCTGAAAGATCCATCTGTTCCTGAGCAAAAGTTGTACCTGTAAACACATGCTGTATCAACATTTTGATAGCTTCTGGTCTAACATTCACATCATACGCAGTATATCATTGATATTCTGTCATACCGAGATTTTCTAATACTACGATATCTTTCATAGTCGTACCAAGCGTAAAAAGATTAGTCATGATTTTCTTTCCATCATCAAAACTTTGCATAGACAATGAAGAAGTTTCCTGTCCTGCAACTAATTTTTCAAAAAGATCCATCTTGATCCAAGATCCTGAAAGTGAATCAATCATTGACTTAGCAAATACTGCCTGAATATTACCAGTTCCTAGATCAATCTCAAAATTATCAATCTTAAAAAATTGTTGAAGCGATGCAAATCCTGAAGTTCACACCGACTGAATCATAGAAAAATCTGTAGACAAGCTATATTCTTGGTCCTGAAAATGTGTAGAAAGAGCCACGTTTGTAGTTCCAGAATTTAATAAAGCATCTTGATCTGCTACCCCTGAAGTATCAAAACGTAGATTAAATCCTGTTGTACTATCTACAGTATTAACACCAAATACTGAATGAGTTTTCCATTTTCCTTCTAAAGTAGAAAGTAATGCCTTGCTATCAATCGCTGACTGATGCGAAGAAATAAATACACGATATGCATCTTCAAAACTTATATTTACCTTTTCAACTTTTCCACATCAGAGAAAACTTAGAGAAACCAATGTCAACATAACAAATCAAAATACTTTTTTTCATACATTCTTAGACATCATAGTACATAATAATTTAATAAACTAAAAAAAATTACAGAATGAGCTTAGTTATATACAATGTTTTTTCAAGTGATTTGATAGATTTTTCTAATACAATTTCAGTTATATTACCGCAGAAAACAAGAAGAAAACAAGAAGAAAAGAAAGAAAAGAAAGAAAAATAAAAAAGATGAAGAAAAAAGTAAAGAACAAATATAATATTTTCTTGAAACCTAAAAAGAAATAAATAGACTAACATAAAATAATAATATATGTCTTTTATTTTTTGTTTTTCAGAAAAATGCAACCAATCAATATACCTAAAGTAAAAAAAATTCCACAAAAACACCGCTATAAAAATACATCTACAAAAAAAACACCAAAAAAGAAAATAATAAAAATGATCCTTATTGTCAGTATCGTTGCAATACTAATTGCGGTAAGTCGATGAATGATCTGGATAAATAATAATGTATATAAGAAACTTCCTGATGTATCAGAACTGAAAAACATCTCTTTTTCCCAAAGTACAATTATTACTGACAGAAACGGAAAAGAACTTTATAGACTCTTTGATGAAAATAGAGAATATGTCCCTTTTGAAGATATCAATACTACTATGATCAATGCTATCGTAGCAGTAGAAGACCAGAGATATCGGGAACATAACGGACTTGATACCTTCGGAATCATCAGAGCAGCAATACATAATATTGTCAATCCATGAGGATGACTACAAGGAGCATCGACAATACCTCAACAATTTATAAAAAATCTTCTCCTCAGCTCTGATAGAAAATTAGAAAGAAAACTCAAAGAAATTATTCTTACAAAAAAATTAGACAAGGTCATCACAGAAGAAATTAGCAAAGGAAGAGAACTATCAGATAAAGAAATTTTCAGAAAGAAAAAAGAAAAAATTCTAGAACTCTATCTCAATTATATCCCCTTCTGAAATAACTCATTTGGAATAGAAGCAGCATCTAAAACATATTTTGCAAAATCAGCGAAAGACCTCAATATTTTAGAATCTGCTATTCTTGCATCTCTCCCTAAATCAGCAACATTATACAACCCCTATACGAGAAGAAAAAATCTCATGGGAAAATTAAGTATTAAAGATATCAATGGGAAAGATCATTTCGAAGAGACAGCAATAAGAAATATTGTAATAGAAAAAATCAGAAAACTCCTCACATCAGCAGATCTCTCACACCAAAACACCCCAAATAGTTTTATCAAATTTATCCAAGGATTATTATCCATCAATATCAATCATAAGGGAATCAACTATACAATAACGTATGAATATGGAAGAAAAGACATTGCACTAGGAAGTATGTACGAAAAAGAATTTATCAATGAAAAAGAGTTAAAAAAAGCATTCTTAGAAAGTCTCACACTACAATTTAAAAAAGCAGGATTTAAAATCAAGGCACCTCATTTTGTCATGATGGTAAAAAAAGAATTAGAAAAAACATTTACTGAAAAAGAACTAAAAGCCTGATGACTGACAGTAAAGACAACATTAGACTATGATATCCAAAAAATAGGAGAACAACTCATAAAAGAAAATAGCAACAACCTCACAAGCCATGGAGCAAGTAACCAAGCGATGCTCTATCTTGATTCAGACAATGGGGAGATCCTTGCATATATCGGATCGATGGACTATTTCAACGAAGAAATTCAAGGGAAAAACGATATGATCCAGGCAAAAAGACAAGTGGGATCAACATTAAAACCTTTTATCTATGCACTAGGACTGAGAGATCTACCTGTAAGTATTGATACTCCAATTTTTGATATTCCTTTTACTGTCTGAGGATTTAGACCAAACAATGCTGATAATAGATTTCTTGGTATGCTTCCACTCAAAAATGCTCTTGCCTATAGTAGAAATATTCCTGCAGTAAAAATGTTTTTTGCCGTAGGAGGAGAAAAAAAGGTAAAACCTTTCTTAAAAAATATTGGAATAGAGAGTCTAAAAAATACGATTGATTATGGATATTCTCTCGTTCTCGGAGCAGCTGAGATGTCTATGCAAGAACTAGGAACAGCATACTCCCACCTCAGCAACACAAAACCAAACAAAATCGTAAGTATTTTAGAAGTAAGAAAAAAAGACGGATCTATCATCTATCAAAACAAACCACAAAAATTAAAAAAATATATTGCAGCAGGAATCAGATATCTCATATGGAATATTCTTTCAGACCACAGCAATATGCCACCATCATGGAGAGCGGGGTTGTCAGTATGAGGCATCAAACTAGGAATAAAAACTGGAACATCTAATACAAGAACCTCAAAAGGAAGTCGCCCAAGAGATGGATGGCTCGTGAGTTACACTCCATCAAAAATAGCGATATTCTGGGCAGGAAACGCAAACTGAACACCATTGTATAGAAACGCATTTGGAGGAAACACGAACTCCCCTGTCATGAGAAAATTCTGGAAAGCATTATTGACAAACAACTATATAAAAAATGAATGAATCCCTCAAATTGAAGTTAAAACAACAAATATTTCAAAATTATCAGGGAAAAATAGTAATACAACAAATCCAATACGTTTCAATACAAAATCACTCGCATATTCAAAAAGTCCACAAAATACCATAGATCCTAAGACAATAAGAATACAATATAATAGTGCATGTAATGGAGCAATTAGTCCATTTACTCCTCAAAACATGATAAAAGAATGATATCTTATTACTCCAACAAGTTTTATGCCTAATGCGATGGATTTGGAAAGTATCAAACAACGACGAAAACGATCTACAAATCAAGAACCAATGCCAAATATACGAAGTGGAAAAAATAAAATAGATTTTAATTACCAAGATATCTTCATTCATTATCCTGAAAAATCATGTGAAGAAAAAACAATAATAAATAATCCAAATATAAAAATTACCATAGAAAATATAAAAGATTGACAAAAAATATCAGAAAAACCACAAATAATTTTCAATATTCAATGAGAAAATACTATCCAATCAGTGAGTATTATGCTAGGGAATAAAATGGTTGAACAATACAACTACACAAGAGAAAAAACAACAAACATACAATCTGCAAAAAATCTCAATATTCAATGATTAGGAACAGGAGAAAATGTACTTTCAGTATTCGCTATCGATGATCAATGAACCGTAAATAAAAAATCTGTAAAAATAAACATAAGTACGACAGATACAATCCCACCAAAATTAGACAAAGAAAAAATTATTATCAATAAAAAACCAAACAAAGAATATAGTGTTACTCTAGTATTTCATGACGATATCTCATGAGTACAATGAGGAACTATACAAAAAGACAATACTATCATAAAAAAATTCAATAAAAATATTGTAAATTTCACATTACAAACATTAGGTAAAATACATTTTTCCGTAAAAGATAGTTATGATAACACACAACAGGGAGAAATAGATCTTAACAACTACTATAAGTAATACACATGAAAAACACCATCCAACACACAACAATAAAAATTATAAAAAATCATACTCAAAAAATAAAATACATCGGTGTTATACTTTTTTTTGTATCAATAATTATTACAACAAAGACATATATTAACTATCTCACCATCCAAGAAACGATACAAAAAACACAAAATAAAATAATCAACAAAAATAATGAAATTGCATTTACAGAAAATTTTGTCCTCCCCTACCAAGATTCTGAATATAGAGATTTTTTCTTTTCACATAAGAATAATATTCTTTTTCATTGAGAAAAAATCATAATGCTTGATCGCAAAAATTGAAAAGAAAACGAACCAAATGATCAAAATAAAGATACTCTAGAATACATGAATATGGTCGAGAATGAAACAGAAACAAAAAAAGGAACATGATGAAAACATGCAAAAATGAGTGCACCAGAATCTCGAAATACTTTTTTCAGAGAAAAACGAAAAGAGTTATAAAAAAAAATTATAAAACGATATAGTAGAAAAAGAAGAGAGAGAAAGAAAGATAAAAAGAGAGAAAAACACAAAGATATATACATTTAACATAAATAGCAGTAAAAAATGCCAAAAAAGACAAAAAAAAGAGTACAAAGAACAATAGAAAAAGATCCATGCTTTACCTGTTTCAAACCTGCTTGCTGATCTAAAAAAAATAATGAAAAAATAGAACTATGAATAGATGAATACGAAGCAATAAGACTTTCAGATCTTGAATGACTCACAATGCAACAATGAGCAAAAAAAATGTGAATCTCAGCACCTACATTTAATAGAACTGTTATCTCGGCACATAAAAAAATTACTGATGCACTCGTATCAGGAAAGACAATTACTATTCATACCTGCAAAGAAGAAAAAAATTAATCTGAAATTAACTTGAAAAAACAGATGGTTTCCATACTCTAAGAAATGTTTGAAAAAAAAGTATAATTTTTTTATTTTGAAAAGAAAAAATCACTAATGGAATTAAAAAACTATCAACAACAAGTAAACAAAGCACTCGAATATCTTGACCATGCACTCCAAGGAATACAACTTGGGAAAGCATCAACATCATTACTAGAAAATTTGAACGTAAAAGCAAGTTACTGAGATGCAAAAGTAAATGCACTTGGGCATGTATCAATTCTTGATCCCCATACCATGAAAATTGAATGTTGGGATAAATCTGAATTGAAAAATATCGAAAAAGCAATTTATGATGCGAATATTGGACTTACACCAAAAAATGAAGGAGAATATATCATGGTAAGTATTCCACCATTGACAGAAGAAAGAAGAAGAGAAACCGCTAAACAAGTGAAAGCTATGGGAGAAGATACCAAAGCACAAATTAGAAGAATCAGACAAGATGCTATGAAAGAAACCAAAAAAGAACTTGATGCCAAAGAAATCTCTGAAAATGAGCACAAAATCAATGAAAATAATATTGAAGAAATCATCAAACAAGCAAATACTAAAATTGACAGCTTGGTAGATGCAAAATCAAAAGAAGTGATGAGTGTGTAATAATACTTCTCTTAATAAATATTACTCCCCCAAACCCCCTCTAAAATAGAGGGGGCTTACAGAGGGGTTGTATTCTCCTCTATTTTAGAGGAGAGGTAGAGAGGAGTAAGTACACAAAAGTGAAATTAACACACCCTATTTTATACCATAAAAAATCATAATGCGAATTTTTGAAACCATTTGGATCCAACTTTTAGAAAGACCAATCTATAATCTTCTGATTATTTTTGTTGCGATCTTTGGAGGAAATCTAGGAATTGCAATTATCTTACTTACTTTACTTATTAGATTATTAACGATAAAAATTACCTCTGGTGCAAATAATATGCAACAAGGAATGGGAGATATGCAACCAAAAATCCAAGAAATCCAAGAAAAATACAAAGACAATCCAGAAAAAATGTCTCAAGAAACGATGAAAGTGTTCAAAAAACACGGAGCTGGACCATTGAAAGGATGTCTCATGATGTTAATCCAGATTCCTATTTTCATCAGCTTGTATTATGTGATGAGAAACCTTGCTTCACCAGAAGGATTACCAACAGAGTGGCTCTATAGTTTCTTACACAGCATCGGATATCAATATACTGATGTAAAAATGATGGATACCAATTTCTTGGGAGTAGACCTCTTTGCAAAAGGAAATATTATCTTAGCAGGGATCACTGCAGTATTAGTATTCTTGCAAACTAAACTTACAACTCTGGTAAAACCAGCTACGCCAAAACTTCCAACTGGAGGACAGAAAATGCCAGATATGTCAAAAATGGGAGCATTTATGGGAATCTTCATGGCAATTATGATGTGAGGAGTAGTAATGTCATTCCCAGCAGCGGTAGGATTATACTTATTAACAACAACAGTATTTAGTATTGTACAATACGCTTATCAATATAGAGCATTATTACATGCAAAATATCTTGAAATGAACAATAAAAAATCTTGAAATCCAACCATTGTGGAGAAGAGATAAGAGAAATATTTAGACTAAATACTATAGTCACTCAGAGCGTAAGCGAAGAGTCCAGTATACGTTATATGGATTCTTCACATTCGTTCAGAATGACAAAAAAACAATCATTTTATACTTATATACACAAAAAAATTATCATGGAAAAAGGAAAAATTATTGCGATTAGAGGAGTAGTAATCGATGTCGTATTCGAAAAAAATG
>PDWI01008759.1_pt1 | contig 11822 bp, 10 predicted proteins | sample 1430891 | NCBI WGS metagenome assembly PDWI01 (sample SAMN01162508, study PRJNA174530) | Oral metagenome, whole genome shotgun sequencing project. | biome: Marine environment; feature: Marine mammal; material: Swab sample of the gingival sulcus; isolation source: swab sample of gingival sulcus...
GGCATTTTATGCATATCTTTTCGTCGATCAATTCTTACATTCATTAATTGAAGCACTGCTGAAAAATTTGCCACTTCCATAATTGGTGCATATATCCTTGATGCGATAATTAAAAATACAATATAAACAAAAATATTAATTTCACCTTGCAAAAATAAGTATCCACCCACCGTTATAACAGAGGGCAATCCTAGTTTAAGTGGCATATAGGAGAAATTTAGAAAACTACCTACAATCAGTTCACTTTTTATTAATCCCTTTTCAAAATCATCAAGAGCCTTGTCTAACTTTTCATTGGATGATTGTTCTTTAGAATATGCTTTTATTTCTTGAATATTTTCAATATTTTCTTGTACAATATCTGTATTAACACGACTTTTCAAATAATGCTCTTGAAACATTTCATCTCTCTTTTTTGATGAAATAACAAGAATAATATAACTTAAAGGAATAACCCAAAGTGTTGCTAAAGCCATGGTAAAATTATATCCTAAAAGCATTGCACCAATTATAATTGTCGATACAATAGAACCATAAAGTTGTGGCACTGCATGGGAAAATAAAGTTTCTACAACCGTTGCATCTTCCATCATCGTAGCACTTAAATCTGAAACATCTTTTCGTCCAAAAAATGCTAATGGCAATTTTCTAATAGTTTCAGCTAAATTAATTCTTGCTTTGGCACTTTCTTCATATACTGTCGTATAAGCTGCATCGTAATGGAATCGCTGAAGAATATATAAGATCCCCATTATAACTAAAGAAATTAATATAACCACTATTATTCCTAATTCTTGTCCAATCTTATTTTCGCCAATATAGTGATCGATTACTGTAATTGTAATCATCAAAGGTAGCATATAGCTAAGATTTACAATAATAGACATTATGATAGCTTTAATTAAATCTTTTGCACCTTTTTCTGACATCGCATATTTTTCTTGAAAATACTTAACCATTTTGCACCTCACTTTCATTGAAATTCGATTCTACTTTCCATTCTAAGCTTTCTTGATACTCTGACCACATCTTGTTATAAACACCATTTTTATTCATTAATTCTTGATGTTTTCCTACTTCAACAATCTCTCCCTTATCTAGTACCACGATTTTATCCACATTTTTAATAGTATCTAGTCTGTGAGCTATCATCAACGTTGTCTTTCCTTTGCTTATTTCTTCTAATGCTTCATGAATTAAATGTTGATTTTCAGGGTCTGCAAAGGCTGTTGCTTCATCTAATAATACAATTGGAGAATCTTTTAATATTGCCCTTGCAAGAGCGATTCTTTGCTGTTCACCACCAGACAAATACGTTCCCTCTGTTCCCATTACAGTATCTAATCCATTTGACAACTTATCCACAATATCTTTTGCATTTGCTACTTTCAATGCTCGATTAATATCATCTTCCGTAATATGTTCTTTACCAAATACAATATTTTCTCTTAAAGTGCCTTTCATCAATTTCGTATTTTGAAACACAAAGGAAATACTATCCATCAACTGCTTTTTCGGAATTTCCTTAATGTCGATACCACCTATTCTAATTGTGCCTGATTCTACATCCCAAAACCTCGCCCCTAATCTTGCCAATGTCGTCTTTCCTGAACCAGATGCCCCAACTAATGCTACTTTTTGCCCCTTTCCTATTGTTAAATTTATATTTTTAATCGCTGGATTGTTTGCTTCTGGATAGGAAAATGTCACATCTTGAAATACTAAATCATCACTTTCAATATGACACGCATCCTCTTTAAAGTCCATTTTTTGATAATTTAACATGTCATCAATTCGATCAATAGCTTGTTTTGCGATACTCACATCATTTTGAAAGTGCATAATCTTCATTACAAGAGAAGAAAACACTGGTATGATTATAATATAGAAAACAAAATCAGCGATTGCTAATTTAAAATTACCACCACTAACTACGATAAACACAAACATCGGTAATACAAATAATACGGAAGATTGTACAATCGTTGTAAAAATTGACATTGGGGTTTTCCATAATTTCGTATAACTATAAACCATATCTCGATAAAATATGATTGCATTGTAAAACTTTTTAAAAGAAAAGATACTTTGTCCAAAAGTTTTTACAACAGGTATCCCACGAACGTATTCTACAGCTTCACTGCTCATTTCTTCTAAAGAGTCAAAATATTTCTTTTGAAATTCCTCTCCGATGCTATTCATCATAAAGCCCATAATGACCATTCCTAACATTAAGGGGACAAGTGTAAACAGTCCCATTCGCCAATCAAATACAAATAAAAGTACTAACACTAAAATAGGACTTACAATAGCTCCTGCCAAATCTGGTAATTGATGCGCTAAAAAAGTGTGGGTCGAAGATGCACCCTCATTAACAACTTTTCTAATCTTCCCACTAGAATGTACATCAAAAAAGCCAAGAGGCATATCCATAATCTTTCTCATCACTACTTTTTGTAATCCAACTTCTACTCGAAATGCTGCTAAATGAGAACTCATCAATGCTAAAAAGTATACAACTTGTGACAAAATAGCCATTATAAAAGCTATAATCGCATAATATTGAATTGATTCATCATCAATCAAACCACCGTCATACCCTAACATTGATTTCACAATCTGCCACACTAAAATAAAAGGAATGATTTGAAATATTGCTGATAAACCTGATAAGACAAAGGCTATTGGTATCAATATTTTTTTACTTCCCATATATTCTGTAAATCGAAATAGCAACATTTTTTGCTTCTCTTTTTTCATTTTATTACCTTTCTATTATTATATTCTTTCTTGTTTTATCTTTATTATATTAAATTAACATGATGTTCTTTCTATTCGTACAAATTTAATTGTCCTCTTTTTTCAGTAAATAAATATTTTTAAAGCCTCCATGCATAAACACTGCCATTTCTCTAGCATATCGATCAATTTCTTCTTCATAAGGCGAATGTAATACAATTTCTTCAATAAAACTGATATACGTTCTTGCTAAGGTATGTAGAAACATTTCTGTAAAAGCATTTTCTCCCAATCCTGTATTTTCTAAAAATTCATTAAAAGTTTTGTGATACTGTTGAATTAAATCTTCTCGAAATTCACTTAATTCAGAACCTTCTGCACAAAAAAATAATAGTTTAAATTCTTTGTCTTTCATAACTACTTCTTTAGAAAATCGTCTAAATTCTTCCATACTCATTTCAAAATCATTAATCCATTTCATACTATCTTTATTACTATAAATTTTGTTAATATAATCTTGTAAGTATTCTATGGTAGATGATACTAAGTGATAAAATAAATCATTTTTTGATTTAAAATATGAATAAATTGCCCCTTTACTTAGATCTGCTCTACTAGCAATACTATTTAATGAGCCTCCTGTAAATCCTTTTTCTAAAAATTCTTCTCTTGCAGAATCTAGTATACTATTTTTTACATCTTCTTTTTTAATTTGCATTGTTAAACCTCTTTCTTTAAAAAAGACTATAGTTATTTTTTATTTCAATGTTATTATATACCTAGAGTTAGTTGGTTGCAACTATTATTTTTATTTTTTACAAAAAAAAGTGAACTTAATTCAATTTCTATCATTAAATTCACCTTTTTATTTTAATTATCTGTTAAATTTCAATTATTTTACTGAAATTTCTGGATTATTCTCTCCAAACTTATCCATCAACATTACTTTAATTTCATGATGAGATTTCCCTTGTTTTTCGCCATTTTTAATCAACTTGTAGGCTTGAAATAATGTAGATGGTCCTATTTCTGAGCTGAAATAACCAATTCCTTGATTCCAAGCAAAAAGTTCAAACAAATCGTCAAATTCTTTACTTGTAACACCATGTACATAGGCTTTTATAAGCTCTCTAGTTGCTTGACGCATCCTACCTGCACCTACTGCATTTGCCAAAGATAACAATAATCTTGTTTCATACGGTAACGTTCTTTTTCCTTCGCCCCAAGTAATATTCCAAAATTCCATTGCCACATTTCCTAAATCTTCATCAATCATCGGGAAGTTTAACAATGCTAAAGGTTTAAAGGGGCTGTTTGTATCTTCATTTTTAGCTTCCACTCTATAAAAATATACATGAAATTCATTTTTATCAATTTCTTCGACATAATGTTCAAATCCTAAATCTTCCATTGTTGGATATAATGGATGTGGTTCAAAGGTTTGAATAATTTCCAATCCTTCCCCTACTTTTCTTTCGCTTGCCATTTTCTTTATTGATGGGAAAAAATTCCCTTGCATATTTCTAACATCCATTGTTTTAAATTCTTTTACTTTTTCTTTCCAATCTGTATAACTCATAATATTTCCTCCTTTTAAACTGTTTTCACAGTGTCTGCTCATTTAATATATTTTAAGTATACAGTATGAACTTTGTTAAATCTGTTGTAATTGCAACATAAGTAAAAAAATCACTAATTTTTCAATTAATGATTTTTTTACTATATAATATTATTTCACTAATACTAACATCATTTTTAAATTTGTTATTGCATTAACAGAATGAGGTTTATTTGATGGCATTATTAAACTTTCTCCAGCAGATAGGATATAGACTGTATCCTCAATCATAATTTTCCCTTGTCCTTCTAACACCGTTATAAAAGCATCGCCAGGTGCTGAATGAGTACTTAATCCTTGTCCTTCATAAATTGCCATAACAGTAATTCCTAAATCGGCTCTTTGCACCATAGTCAAACTTGCCACTTTATCTTTTTGATATTCTACTAAATCTTTTATCACAAACTTTTTTTCTAACTCTACATTTTTTATTAATTTATTCATTTTTAACACGCTCTTTCTTTTCACTATTTTATCGTTATTTGTAACATTTTAAAAGGTTCCTTGCCATGTATCTCATGTAGTGTGTTTGGCTTCACTTTATACACTTGTCCTTTCGTTAAGGTCACTTCACTATCTTTCAATTTTATTCTGCAAGAACCACTGATAATATAAAAAAGTACTTCTCCTCCATACTGTTCTTCACTTATATTTTCTAAATCTGCAAAGCTAAAAATACTGATATTAATATTTTTATCATCAAATAACGCAGCACTTAACACTTGTTTATCGACGATTTCAATTAAATTATCTATTAAAATCGGATGATTGGGTATGTTTTGAAATTTCATTCATTGCTCCTTTCATTTTTTCTTGATTATTTTCAATAAATTGTATATACTAACATATAGTAAGCATTAGGTAACGATTATCATTTTGCTTATTATATCCTTGTACGTATATTAAAACATTTTTAAAAATAAAAATCAGTTGCATCTGCAACATAGGAGGAAAATCTAATGAAAATAGAAGAAAAAGATATCAATTTTTTAAAAAATTTAAAAATATTTCATCAAATTGAACAATCCGAACTATTTAATTTACTTAAAATATTTAACGCCCATAAAAAACAATATGCTAAAAATACTATTATCAATTCTCTATGGGATCCCATTACAGAAGCTGGCATCATTTTAAACGGTTCTGTATTTGTGGAATTTTTGTCTGTATCAGGAAATGAGCATCACATTAACTTAATGAAACCTGGTAATATTTTTGGCTTATCTTTTGCTTGTACTGATTCTAGTGGAGAAGCTATGGAAATAAGGTCTGCTGAAAATACAGAAATCATTTTTTTAGAATTTTCAAACCTATTCTCTGGTAATTATGAACAGTCAAAAGCAACAGAACAAGTTTCTAAAAATCTTTTAAGAGCCTTAGCAAATAAAAATGTGTTTTTAAACAAGAAAGTTGAAATCCTTTCCCATCATAAAATTAGAGATCGAGTGTTCATTTATTTACAAACTTTATCAAAGGGGCATAAAGAATTTGAAGTTCCCTTTAACCGTGAAGAAATGGCGTCTTTCCTCGGTGTTGAAAGAAGTGCTTTATCAAGAGAATTGTCTAAAATGAAATCAGCAAATTTAATTGATTACGATGGAAATACTTTTTTATTAAAAGATATTCTTTCATAAGATATAATTCAAACGCAAAAACTGACCATCGGGTCAGTTTTTTTGTGCTATTATTTTATTTAAAAGTAACAATAAACTTGCTACCTACTCCCTCTTCGCTTTCCACTTTTATATTTGCATCAAAAAGGATAGCAATATGCTTTACAATAGATAAACCTAATCCTGTCCCACCACCTTTTTTCGTTCTTGATTTATCCACTCTATAAAATCGTTCAAAAAGCCTAGAAATATGTTTTTCAGGAATCCCTATTCCATTGTCAGCAACAGATACTACTATTGTTTCAACCTCTTTATCATCTATTTCTTTATAAGAAGAAATTTTTATCTTAGACTGTCCTCCATCTTTTGAATATTTAATAGCATTTTCAATTAAATTCATAAACATTTGTACAAAACGATCAGTGCTGCCTTTTATAATGCAATCATTTTCTAATTCATAATCTATGAACACCCCTTTACTTTCTGCCATAGGTTTAATCGTTTCAATTATTTTCAACAAATTTTCTTTTACATCAATATTATTTTCTTCAAAAACTTCTTTTTTATTTTCAATATCGGAAAGGACTAATATATCTTCAATTAACCTTTTAAGCCTTGCTGTTTCTATAGCAATAATATCTAAAAATCGCTTTCTAATCTCAGGATTTTCATCGGCACCTTCTTGGAGCGTTTCAATAAATCCAGAAATAGAAGTTAGGGGCGTTTTTAATTCGTGGGTAACATTCGTTACAAATTCACTTCTCATTTTTTCTGCTTTTTTATAATCATTTTCTGCTCTTTCCATCTCCTGTTTTAATTGTTTTATAGGATTGATAACAATTTGATAAATAAGATATGAAACACCTAAGCATATAAAAAACGCTATTATTAAATACATTAAACTGATACTATTTTCAAAAAACACATCCCAAATGTGTTTTGATTCTTTCATTTTATCAATAATCAAAAAATCTAAAATGAATACAATTACAAAAATATTGACTAAAGTAATGGCAATGGTTGATAATAAAAATTTCTTTCTCATTTCATTTTATATCCTTTTCCCCTTATGGTTTCTATATCGATATCTTTTCCCCCTGCCGAATAAATTTTTCTTCTTAAATGTCTAATATGAACATCTACTGTCCTACTTTCACCGATGAAATCAACACCCCATACGTTATTCATCAGTTCCTCTCTCGTTAAAACATTTCCTTTATTTTCAGCCAGTTCAAATAAAAGTTCAAATTCTTTTAAGGTTAAATCTAATGGTATCTCCCCAATTCTAGCTTCATACTTTTCTTTATCAACAGATAGTGTCCCTATCTGAATATGATTACTAGAACGTTCTTTACTATTTTCTACTGCATTTTCATATCTTCTAAGAACAGCTTTAACCCTTGCCATCAGTTCATGAACACTAAAAGGTTTGGTAATATAATCATCTGCACCAAATTCTAACCCTAAAATTTTTTCTATTTCATCACTTTTAGCAGTAAGCATAATGATAGGTGTTTTATTACCCTCCTCTCGAAGTTCTTTACATATATCTAATCCATTTTTTAAAGGCAACATTAAATCTAATAATATTAAATCTGGTTTTTCTTTATGTGCCAATGTTATCCCCATCACACCATCTTCTGCACTAATATAATCAAACCCATTTTTATTCAAATTATACCCTACTAATTCAATGATATTCGGTTCATCTTCTATGATAAGTATTTTTTTCATGTTGACCTCTATTATTTTATTTTTCCTCTACTGCTTCCGTTTTGAAATTCACATCTTCTAACACTGCTTCCACAATATTTTTACAAGAATCGCCAATTCTCTCAATATTATGTATTACATCAGTATAAATCACTGTAAATTCTGGCGAACAAGTTTTTTCATGAATTCTCTTAATATGTTGCTTTTTAAATCTTGCTTCAATTTTATTCATTTTCCCTTCTTCTTCTAACACTTTTCTCGCCAAATTAGTATCACCATTTTCTAAGGACAATATGGAATTTTTCGTCATGGTTAATCCTAAATCAAAACATTCATATATTTCTGCACAAGCAATATCAGAAAATTCATAACCCTTTCTAATTTTTTCAGAAGCAAAATGTGCTATATTAGTACAATTATCCCCAATATGTTCTATATCCGATGCTACATGTATCAATCCTGAAATCATCTTCCCTTGATGTTCTGTCAATGTATCTGCTGTAAATATATTTGCTAAATATTCCACCGTCTTTTCCTGCAAATTGTTTACAATTTCTTCTGTTTCTCTTACTTTTTTTACAGCCTCTAAATCATTCCCTATGACAGCTTTTTTAGACTCTTTAATCATATCAATAGTAAATTGTGCTATTCTTGAAAGTTCTTTCACTGCCAAATGGATTGCAAAAACAGGTTGTTCTATAATCTTTTCATCTAAATACATCGGTTCTGTCGGTAGCACATCTTCATCTTTTCCTGGAATTATTTTCATCACAACTTTTACTAATAACCATATAAATGGTAAAAATAATATCGTATTGATAATATTAAACATCATATGACCATTGGCAATTTGTCTTGATACTATATCTACTTCATTTCCCATAGGTGACATCATAATGATAAATTTTGAAAATATCGGGATAATAAACATAAAGATAATAGTACCTGTTACATTAAATATAATGTGAGCTGCTGCTGTTCTTTTCGCATTAATAGATGCTCCTATTGATGCTAAGACAGCTGTTATTGTTGTTCCAATGTTCGTACCAAAAAGGATTGGCAATGCTCCCGTCAGCCCAATTACACTGGTTACCCCATCTGGTCCTGCTTGAGATGCTACATTTTGTAGCACAGCAATGGTTGCTGAACTACTTTGAATCACAAGTGTTAGTACAGTACCAATAACAACACCTAGTATCGATGAATCTTGTACAGCTACAAACATCTCGGAAACTTCTGGCAATGAGGCTAACGGTTTCATAATATGCCCCATATTATTGATTCCCATAAACAAAAGTCCAAAAGCAAATATGGTCTGCCCAATATTAACAATTTTCTCTTTTTTCGTAAAGAAATACATGGCAAAACCAACTAATATAAATAACCACACATAATCGCCTACTTTAAAAGCAATCATTTGAGCTGTAATTGTGGTTCCTATATTGGCACCTAGTATAATACTGATAGCTTGAGGAAGTGTCATAAGACCTGCACTAACAAACCCTATAACCATAACAGTTGTTGCACTACTGCTCTGAAGCACAGCTGTTGTTAAAGCTCCTGCTAAAACACCTAATAAAGGGTTTTTGGTAAGCAGTGCTAACACATTTTTCATCTTATCTCCAGCTGCTTTTTGCAACCCATCACTCATCAAGTTCATACCATATATAAATACTGCCAATGACCCTAATAAAGCGATAACATTTTCAAACCAATGAATTTCTGACATCTTTTTTCTCCTTTTTACATTTTACCTATCAATTTATTTTATTATCTAAAACTATTGTACTATCTTTCTTCATAAAATAAAAGGTTCCTTTGTTAAAAGAATGTTAAATGTATGTTAATTCATTAATATACTAATTCCCACAGAAAATAAAATAACTTTATTTTGCTTATATCCCTATCTCATTTTATCAATTATTTTTTACAAAATGAGATTTTCTGCAAGTTCTTTTATCCCTGTTCCAAAATCTCTATCTAAATTTATCCTATCCTCTTTCAAACTTTCCTTATCCTCATAAATACAACACCTTACTTCATTTTTAATAGCCACATTTTCCTGTAAATCTTTATCATTTGTTAAATTTTTAACATTTTTAAATCTTTTAAAGCGATTGCTCTCCTCTTCTTCTCTTTCTTCGCTATCTATTAATGTTGTAAAATTCCAAACTTCTTTTTTCTTTTCTTCTACATTGGTTATACTAAGATTTTTTAAAACATTAATAAACTTTTCATCTTTTATTTTATTTTTTTCTTTTCTAATGATTATTATTTTAGAAGCAATATCCATAAGCCATTTACTTTTTTCATCGGCAATATCTTGTATTTCAAAAATGATAAAGTCAAATTTATGACTACTATATATTTTCTCGATTAAATTTCTAAAATAATCAAAATCCAATAATTTTAATTCATTAATATATTTTGATGGCGAAAAGGTATATACACCAAAATCATCTTTAATCAAAAAAGTTTCTATAATCTGATTAATTTCATTTTGTATATTTTCTTTTTCCATTTTATAAACATCGTTTCTATAGAAATTAATATTATTCCGTTTATTATGTTCAATATTCCTTTTTTCATAATAATATAGAAACTTACTTAAATCTTTACCTCTATCAATTTTAAAATATTTTTCTGTAGATTCTATATCTTCTAAAGAAAGATAGAGGACTTTCTTGTCGTGAAATCGCCTAAATTCTTGACTTATTCCTAAGGATACAACACTTTTACCCATACCTCCACTGCTAGATGTTACACAAATAATCTTTGTTTTATCCCTTTTATTAAAAATTTGTCTATTATTGAAAGTCGAGGACATTTTTAAAAATAATTTTTCTATCAATTCATCCCTATGACTATATTTATAGATTATGCTTTTATCATCAACTCCTTCATGTTCTTTCGTATCACATATGAAAAAATCTGCTCCATCTTTTTTATCTAACAAATCGGTAATTTTTATGTGAAATTTTTCACAATCTTGGCTATACCAATAACTTGTCTCCTTTTCTTTTAACGATTCTTCTGACATTACGGTAAAAATAATATTATGATATTCCTTACTAATTATTTCAGCAACTCTTTTGCCATAAGCAACATCTTTCATTACCATCAACACCTTATGTATATCCATAAATTTACACCTCCGTGTATATCATATCACAATTACATAAAATGTCAATGTTGTTTCTGTAAAAAACTTCAAATTTTTTAATTGTTCCAAATATTTTTTATGTTTATTCTACACTAATACCTCAATATACTATCTTGCTATTAAAAAATAAAAAACCATAGAAAACTATTTATAAAACATTTCTATGGCTTTTTATCATATAATTGACCAGTATGGTCAACCATCACACATACTTATATATCTAAAAATTTATTGTACTTAAAAAAACAAATCTAAAGTTTCTTGCTTACTAGGTTTTCCTACATAAGCTCCTATTACAAAAGCACCAACAGATACTAAGATGGCTGGCACAATTGCCGTCGTACCTAAGAAAGAAACTTTTAACACACTAAATAAGATAAAAGAGGACACCCCTAACAATGCTGACATTATCGCTGCTGTAGCATTTGCTTTCTTCCAATATAATCCACAGATAATAGGACAGAAAAAAGCACACTCTAATCCACCTAGTGCAAATAAATTAATCCAAACGATTAAATCAGGTGGATACATCGTAAATATAAACACGATGATACCAATAGCAAGGGTCGTAACAAAAGATATTTTTGACACTTTTTTTTCAAACACTTTTTCTTCTCTTTTTTCTTCCTCTTTTGCTACATAATTAATATATAAATCTTTTACAATCGCTGCCGATGCTAGTATTAAAAGAGAGGATACTGTAGACATCACGGCAGCCAAAGGTGCTGCTATAAAAATTCCTGCAAGAACGGGATTCATATATTTTAAAACAATGGTTGGAATCACATAATCAGAGGATGGTATTTCTTCTGCCACTAAAATTGAATTAGCAAAAACTCCAGAAATATGCATAATAAGCATTAAAAATCCAACTACAACTGTACCATAAACAATCGCTCGATGCATTGATTTCGTATCTTTAAAGCCCATCCCTCTCACTGCTGTTTGTGGTAATCCTAATACCCCTACACCAACA
>PDWI01008760.1_pt1 | contig 11820 bp, 12 predicted proteins | sample 1430891 | NCBI WGS metagenome assembly PDWI01 (sample SAMN01162508, study PRJNA174530) | Oral metagenome, whole genome shotgun sequencing project. | biome: Marine environment; feature: Marine mammal; material: Swab sample of the gingival sulcus; isolation source: swab sample of gingival sulcus...
AAATGGTCCCTTTTTAAGAGATCTGCCCATCAATATCCTCCCTTACTTGCTGTGCCTAGATTTGACAATATACTTATCAGAATCTTTTTTCGTTTTGCGCGTCTTGTAACCAACAGTTGGCTTACCCCAAGGAGTAACTGGTGACGGACGACCAATAGGTGCTCTACCTTCACCACCACCGTGTGGGTGATCGTTAGGGTTCATAACCGAACCTCTGACAGTTGGTCTAATACCCATATGACGCTTTCTGCCAGCTTTACCAATTGTTATATTGAAATGGTCTGAATTGCCAACAACGCCAACTGTTGCGCGACATTCAACGCGTACCATTCTCATCTCACCAGATGGCAATCTAAGCGTTGCGTAGTTACCTTCTTTCGCCATAAGCTGTGCTGAAATGCCAGCCGAACGAACCATTTGTCCACCCTTGCCAGGTTTCATTTCAATATTATGAATCACAGTACCAACAGGCATAGCAGCGAGCGGCATTGCATTACCAATTTTAATATCAACGTCTTTCGTGCCGCTGATAACAGTATCGCCGACATTTAATTTAGCAGGCGCGATGATATAACGCTTTTCACCATCAGCGTAAGTTAAAAGAGCGATAAATGCGCTTCTATTCGGATCATATTCAATCGCGCTAACCTTTGCCGGGATATCATCTTTATTTCTTTTGAAATCGATGATTCTATATTTCACTCTATTTCCGCCACCTTTATGACGAACAGTGATTCTTCCTTGATTATTTCTACCAGAATGCTTTTTAATCGTTTCGACAAGAGATTTCTCTGGTTTAGTCTTTGTAATCTCTTCAAAAGTCGAAACTGTCATTTGGCGTCTGGCAGGTGAAGTTGGTTTAAATTTTTTAATACCCATTACTTTCCTCCTTCTAGTTCTAAATTCCTTCTAAGAAATCTAGTTCTTTGCTATCAGGCGTCAATTTGACGATGGCTTTTTTCCACGTTCTAGTGTAGCCAGACGTCCTGCCTTGTCTTTTTGGCTTTGCCTTAACCATAGCAGTATTAACTTTTTCGACCTTTACGTCAAAAATCTTTTCAACAGCATTTTTAATTTCTAACTTATTAGCGTTTCTATCAACTTCAAAAGTATATTTTCTATCGACAGAGGCTTCCATTGACTGCTCAGAAATAATTGGTCTAATTACAATATCATATACAGTTTTCATTATGCGTAAACCTCCCCTAGCTTTTCTGCAGCCGCTTTAGAAAGCACCAAAGTTTCGCTATTTAAAATGTCATAGACATTGATTTCACCAAGGAAAGTTGCTTTGACACCAGTTAAATTTCTAGCAGAATAATAAACTTTCTTATTTACTTCTTCTGTAATAACCAAACTTTTCTTCGCTGCACCTAGACTATCAAGAGCGCTCTTCATTACTTTTGTCTTGAATTCTTCTACATTCAAATCGTCAACGACAATTAATTTGCCATTCTGACATTTATCAGAAAGAGCCGAGCGCATCGCTGCGATTTTAACTTTTTTCGGTAACTTATAAGAAAAATCTCTTGGCTTTTTCGCAAAGACGACACCACCACCGACATAATGCGGTGCTCTAATCGTACCTTGTCGAGCGTTACCAGTTCCTTTTTGTCTAAAAGGCTTACGTCCACCACCTCTGACTTCAGCACGTGTTTTTGCAGCGTGTGTGCCTTGTCTCTGATTAGCTAAATAATTCTTAACTACTTGGTGCATCACCTTCATATTTACTTCAGAACCAAAAACTTTCTCGTTGAGTTCAAGTGAACCAACGGTTTCTCCTGTCATATTTTTAATATCTATATTAGGCATTGTCATTCCTCCTTAGCGCTAATCGGCTGCCTTAACAGCTTTTTGCACGATTACAAGACCACCTTTAGGACCCGGAATTGCGCCTTTAACCAATAGCAAGTTTCGTTCTACATCAACTCTAACGAGTTCAAGGTTTTGAATCGTAGTGCGTTCATTACCCATACGCCCCGCCATCTTCATACCCTTAATAACACGAGCTGGATAAGAAGCAGCACCGATAGAACCAGGTCCTCTATGATACTTAGAACCATGAGTTTCTGGACCTCTTGATTGGTTCCAACGTCTAACCGGACCTTGCGTTCCTTTACCTTTTGATGTACCAACGACATCAACTAACTTCACTTCATCATCAGCGAAGAATGAGCAAGTGATTTCTTGACCGATTTCGTAGCCTTCAACAGACTCGACTCTAAATTCTCTTAAATAACGCTTCGTGCTCACGCCAGATTTAGCGAAATGTCCACGCGCTGGTTTGTTGAATTTAGACTCTTTTTTGTCCATAAAACCGACCTGAATAGCATTATAGCCGTCAGATTCAACGGTTTTAATTTGTGTAACGTAAACAGGACCCGCTTCAACAACTGAAACTGGCACTAATTTGCCGTCATCGGTAAAAATTTGAGTCATACCTACTTTTTTACCTAAAATTCCTTCCATTCTTTTCCTCCATTCTTACAGCGGAACACCTCGGTTCAAACCGAACTGCTGTGTTCGTCCTAAGTTGCCATAATGGCTATGTTTACCCAAAAGGGTCAAACTACAACTTAATCGCAATATCCACACCTGCTGGTAAATCGAGCTTAGTCAATGCATCAACAGTTTTTGATGTTGGATTCAAGATATCAATCAAACGCTTATGAGTACGCATTTCAAATTGTTCCCTTGAATCTTTGTATTTGTGGACAGCGCGCAAAATCGTAATAACTTCCTTCTTAGTAGGAAGCGGAACAGGACCTGAAACCTCTGCGCCTGTACGTTTTGCTGTTTCGACAATCTTCTTAGCAGAATTGTCTAAAATTTTGTGGTCAAAAGATTTTAACCTGATTCTGATCTTCTGAGCGTTAGCCATAATATTACCTCCTTAAAGTAATCGCTCTGCCTTTAAGCCATCGAAAACTCAGCCGGGTGTTTCATATCAATCCCTAAATAAAAACTGACCTTTCTCAGCTCGCTCACTTCGTATATAGAGTGAACAATTCTCCGCGAAAATTCTCTGCAAATGGCTTTATGCAGTCACTTCTCGCGTCATCGCAGTTCAAACATACCTTGGTATAATAACATAAAACCCCTGCAATTGCAAGGGTTTTATTGTTTTTTTTTTGTTTTTTTGAAACTTTTTTATACTTTTCTTTCTTTTTCACTATAATCGACATATTTAAGCGTAACTATCAGTCAACTGCATTGTTATACAGACTTTACCATCTTGACTGAATAGTTACACTTAAGGTTTAAATCATAATTTGTTTAAACGATATCTTTAGCATCGGTTTTCTGTTCAACTGTACTTGGCTTTTGAGCACCAGCTCGTTCGGGTTAATTAATTTTTTTAGCTTCAATGCCAACTTTTTTCATGTTCTCGGTTATCTTTTCGTTTAAATTATTTATTTTACCATTAATTGAATTTAGTTTGCTCTTTTTAGCGCTAACATCAACTCCTCTATACTTATCTGCTTTAACTTCACTTGCTAGAATACGAGCATTACTTTTCAACTCTAAATTCGTGCGATATTGCGCTTTCACCTGATTTAAACTCTTAGTCATATCAACCAAGTTCATCATCTGTTTTTTATGATTTTCAAAATCGTAAGTATCAGACCAATCATAAGCATTTGCTTTAGAATCAACCGAATCAACCGCTTTCTTCTGCGAACCAATTAGTTTCTCGACTTCTGTTAACTGCTTTGTTAAGTCTACTTTATACTTTTCTTTTTGTTTTGCGCTAAAATTTTCATTCTCATCAATTTTCTTAATATGTTCTTGAATGGAATGCTGTCTTTTTTCCAAACCTTCCAATAAAGGATTTTTTTGTTCTAATTCTTTTGTTAAAAGACTTTCTTTTAATTTAAAACTATTTGTATTAATCATTTGCCCTATTCTCATAATACTCTCCAATCTAATCGATGAAAAATAACCCCTACAAGTAATATATCGGCAAAAATGATTTTTTATTAAAGTTTAAATTTCCCTAAATCTTCTCTTAATTTCTCCGCATTATCTGAAAGAGTGTTCGCTAACTGATCAATTTCAACAAAATAAACTCGTTGTTCTTCCGTTGCCTCAGCAACAGATTCCGACGAACTGGCGTTTTCTTGAGATAAAGCAAAAATTGATTGTAAGGAATTCAACGTTGAATTTTTAATTTCATCAATAGAATCGATAGAATGATTAACGACATCAACATTATTTGAAACATTAGCAATTTGTGCAGCTATCATATCAAAAGACTGCTCAACATTTTGCAAAGCAGCATACTGCTGTTTCGATATTTCACTTAAATTACTCATCGCCGTCAAGCTCTCTTGATTTTCCTTTTGAATACCGAAGATTATATTATTAATATCTTCCGTTAAATGTTTCGATTCTTCTGCTAACTTTCTAATTTCTTCTGCTACAACAGCAAAACCACGACCGTGTTCACCTGCTCTTGCTGATTCTATACTAGCATTAAGCGCCAAGAGATTTGTCTGTTCTGCAATCCCATTAATATTTTCTAAAGCTTTCGCGATATCAGTAATTTTTTGAGCAAGCGAGGACACGACATCAGCAATATGAGCAGTCGCACTATTCGCTTGTTCATTTTTATCCTTCAACACATCTAATTCAACCTTTCCTCTTTCTTGTTCCGCTAAAGCATTAGCTGAATTACTCTGTGTTGTGCTCAACTTTTCACGCATTTCTTCTATTTCAGTAGCTAATAAATTGGAATTATCGAGTTCCTTTTCTAAGTCTCTAACTTGAACGCCAAGATTATTAGCTACAGTTTCTACTGCACCCGAAATTTTATTCAATTTATCCGTACTGGTACCCAAGCGCCTAGAAACATCATTAGATGCACCACTCACTTCATTAGTAACTGAGTTAACTCCAGAAATCGTAGTATGAATTTTACCAATAAATACATTAAAATAATGCCCTAACTCACCAATTTCATTATTCCTTAAATTATCAATACGCAAGGTCAAATCGCCTTCACCCTCTGCTATATTTTTCATATTCTCAGATAACTCAACAATAGGATTAATAATTCTCTTAACAAAGAAAATATGATAAGCAATCAAGCCAAATGTGATAATCAAAAAGAAAATCATAATTGTAACAAAATTAATTTTAGTTGCTTCACTAGAAAGTTGCAACAAAAAATTAGACAAAACATTACTCTGTTCAAAATACGGTTGACTATTAATACTTACATAAGCGACATAAGCAGTAGAACCAAATTTTTCTATCGGTATATAAACCTTTGCCTCCTTTTCATTAATTTCAATTTGACGTTCACCATTAAAAGCCGCTTTCATTAAATCATCAGTGTAAGTTCCCGCTTGAGCAGCAGGGGCTTTTATCGTTTGATTGGCATTATCGTCTGCAGTCAACACCAATTGCTCCGAATCAATAAGCATAATAAAATTAATATTAGGATTAAAATCAATAAATGACTGCATACTCTTTGCAAATCTTTCTGCATTTAAAGCACTTTGAGCTATTCCCTTACCATCTGCTCGTGGAATAGCCGTAAACTTAAATATCTCTCCAGTCTCCACTTTCATTTTCAAGCTAGAAGGCAACACGGTTGCCGTTCCATCCATCAACATACGATAGCCATCCCAAATATCAAAAAGATTAACTCCCTTTGCTCCCTTTTCAGTTGTAATCGTAAAATCGCCTTCAGGATTCGTCAAATACAAGTCATCTACTGCCAAAGCCTCGCTCATTTTATTTAAGTCATTAACGCTAAGCTCTTTACCTTCCGCTTGATATTTATCTGCTTCCGCTAAAGCAATCGCCGCATTAAGCATTTTTTCATCAAGCATATCTTCTGTGATAACAATAGACGATTTAAGATTGTCAGCGAGATTATTAATTTCAGTTGAAATTTGTTCTTGAGCCTTTTCGTTTAAACTACCTACTAAATTATTTTTTGATTCATCCAAATTTATATGCATATATCTATACATGAACAACGAAATAATAGCAATAAAAACTATTATAACAGTTTGTGCAATTCTTAGTCTTTTTTTAATCATTTAATACCCCTCCAAAAAATAAATTTTTATCATTTAAAACTACACACATTATATCGGCTATAAAGATTAATACTTTAGTATTATTTCATCGTAACTATTCGGTAAACCCACGATGTCATACAGAGGAGGACGATAGTCCGACGTAGGTATCTTAACGCGGAATAAAAAAGCCGTAAGATACTCACGTCGCTTCGTTCCACAGTATGACAGCGCTGGACTGAATAATTACATTTTACTAAAAAACTCAGATTACACATACTAACGTAATCTGAGTTATAATAATTTACGAAAACAAATCTTTTACTTTATCAAAGAATGTTTTTTGTCTACCATGGCAATCTTCACCCATTGAATCAGCAAATTCTCTTAGTTGTTTTTTCTGTTCAGCAGTCAAATCTGTCGGCGTTTCTACGTTAACTTTCACGTACTGATCGCCCCTGCCATAACCATTGAGCACAGGAACACCTTTGCCCTTTAATCTAAAGACCGTACCAGTCTGCGTCCCTTCTTTGATTGAATATTTTACTTTGCCATCTAAGGTTGGAACGATTAAATCGTCACCGAGCGCCGCTTGAACAAAAGTAATTGGCATTTCGCAAATAATATCATTACCATCGCGTTTAAAGATATCGTGCGGTTTTACTCTAATCACAACATAAACATCCCCGCGCGGTCCGCCTTTGCTTCCAAGGTTGCCTTCATTTTGTAAGGTGATTACTTGTCCATCATCGACCCCAGCAGGTACATCAACTTTTACTTTTCGTTTCTTTTTAACAATACCATGCCCCTTACAGGTCGAACAATTTTCTTCAAATGATTTACCCGAACCACGACACTGATCACAAGGTTGAGTGACAATCTGTTCGCCAAATAATGAACGCTGTCGGAATTTCAAAACGCCATCGCCATTACATTTATTACAAGTATTAACTTTAGTGCCTGGCTTAGCACCGCTACCATCACAAGTGCTACAATTTTCAGTACGTAAAAACTCAACTTCCTTATCACTACCAAAAACAGCTTCATCGAAATTAAGCGTTAAATTAATTTTAATATTTTTACCCTTGCGTGGGCGATTAGAATTTTGCGATGAAAAACCGCCAAAACCGCCACCACCGCCAAATATTTCACTGAAAATATCTTCAAAGCCGCCAAAACCACCATATTGACCACCAGCGCCACCAGCACCAAAGTTAGGATCGACACCTGCATGACCAAATTGGTCATACATTTGTCGTTTTTTCGCATCCGATAGCACTTCATAAGCTTCATTTACTTCTTTAAATTTAGCTTCCGCCTCTTTGTCATCAGGGTTGCGGTCGGGGTGATATTTCATTGCTAGTTTACGGTATGCTTTTTTAAGCGCCGCATCATCAGCTGATTTATCGACACCTAATACCTGATAAAAATCTTTCTTACTCACACCCGTCCACCTTTCAAAAAATTCTATTGTTCGTCATCTACTACTTCATAATCAGCGTCAACTACATCATCAGCAGGCTCTGCATTTGGCGCAGCTCCACCTGGATTAGCTTGTGCTTGTGCCTGTGCTTGCTCAGCATAAAGTTTTTGAGCAACTGGTTGGAAAGCCTCAGTTAATTCCTTCTTAGCCTTTTCAATGCTATCCAAATCATTGCTATCAAGCGCTTGTTTTAACGCTTCACGCTTCGCATTGATATTAGCTTTTTCTTCTTCCGTTGCCTTATCACCAATCTCTTCTAAAGACTGCTCTGTCTCATAGTAAAGTGATTCTGCCTCGTTTTTCGCCTCTATTGTTTTCTTACGCTTTTCATCTTCTTCTCTAAACTTCTCACCCTCAGCAACTTTTGCCTTGATTTCTTCTTCCGATAAGTTTGTTGAAGCAGTAATTGTAATATGTTGTTTTTTACCTGTACCCTTATCCGTCGCCGAAACATTAACGATACCATTCGCATCAATATCAAAGGTTACTTCGATTTGTGGCATACCACGTCTTGCCGGTGCAATACCATCTAATTGGAAACGACCAAGTGTAATATTGTCCGCTGCCATTGAACGCTCACCTTGTAATACGTGAACATCTACCGCCGTTTGATTATCAGCAGCCGTTGAGAAAATTTGTGATTTTTTCGTTGGAATTGTCGTATTTCTTTCGATTAATTTTGTAAATACACCACCAAGTGTTTCGATACCAAGTGATAACGGTGTAACATCTAAAAGAAGAACGTCTTTAACTTCACCAGTTAATACACCCGCTTGAATAGATGCACCAACGCCAACACATTCATCAGGGTTTACGCCTTTATGTGGATCTTTACCAGTTACTTCTTTCACCGCTTCTTGTACCGCTGGAATCCTCGTACTACCACCGACTAAAATAACTTGGTTTAGGTCGCTTGCTGAAAGACCAGCATCAGCGAGCGCTTTTTTCATCGGCTCAATTGTCGCCTTAACTAAATGCGAACTAAGAGATTCAAATTTTGCACGTGTAATATCGATATTCAAGTGCAATGGACCTTCAGCAGTCGCCGTGATAAATGGCAAGTTAACATTTGTCGTATTTGTCGACGATAATTCTTTCTTCGCTTTTTCAGCTGCTTCTTTTAAACGCTGTAAGCTCATTTTATCATTTCTAAGATCAATGCCATTTTCACTCTTAAAGCTTTCCGCCAAGAAATCAATTAAGATTTTATCAAAATCATCGCCACCGAGATGGTTATTACCATTCGTCGCTAATACTTCAAATACACCATCGCCAATTTCAAGGATAGATACGTCAAATGTTCCGCCACCTAAATCGTAAACGAGGATTTTTTGCTGTGTTTCTGTTTTATCTAAGCCATAAGAAAGCGCAGCCGCTGTTGGCTCGTTGATAATACGCTTAACATCAAGACCAGCAATACGACCAGCATCTTTTGTCGCTTGTCTTTGTGAATCTGTAAAGTAAGCTGGAACCGTAATAACCGCTTCACTGACCTTTTCGCCAAGATAGCTTTCAGCATCTGCTTTTAATTTAGAAAGTATCATCGCTGAAATATCCTGTGGTGTATGGCTAACGCCATCAATATCTACTTTATAATCTTGACCCATTTCACGCTTAATTGAAAGAATCGTACGATCTGGGTTTGTAATCGCTTGTCTTTTTGCCGTTTCACCAACTAGGCGCTCACCGTTTTTAGTAAAAGCAACGATAGATGGTGTAGTACGGTTACCTTCTGCATTAGGGATAACTGTTGGTTCGCCACCCTCTAATACTGCTACGCATGAATTTGTTGTCCCTAAATCAATACCAATTATTTTACTCATTATAAGCCTCCTTATTATTCTGCTACTTTAACCATTGCTGGTCTAATAACTTTTTCATTTAATGTATAACCTTTTTGTAAAACCTGTATTACTATATTACTTTCCACTTCATCACTTGCCTCTGTAATTACTGCGTGATGTAAATTGTGATCGAATTCCAAGCCTTCGGCTTCAATTTCTTTTAGTCCCGCATTATTTAATACCTGCAAGAGACCATTAAACACCATTTCTACACCTTCGGCAAATTTTTCTTTACCATTTTCATTTCTGTGCGCCATCGCCCTGTCCATATTATCCAAAACAGGCAATAGCTCTGTCAATAACTTTTCGTTTGCCAAGCGATAAATATCTGATTTTTCTTTTTCAGTTCGTCTTCTAAAATTAGTGAAATCCGCTTGCAAACGCATTAGCTGAACACTTAAGGCTTCATCTTCTGTTGAAAGTTCTTCTTTTTTCTCCGTTTCGCCCTTTTCCGTTTCAGCCGTTTGCTCCGTTTCCACTTGCTCCTCTACATCAATTTCTTGCTCAGCATCTTTTTTCTTTTCTTTTGCCATACATACCTCCTACAGGGAAATCCCCGAAAATATATTTGATAACGCATCAGATATATACTGAACCGCAGGAATAATCGTATCGTAATCAATACGCGTTGGCCCAAGTACAGCGATACGTCCATCATTAATGCCATCAAACTTATAAGGCGCCGCTACTAAAGAAAGTTCTTTCATTACCTCTTCTTCATTTTCTGCACCAATTTTTACAGTAACTCCTTCATTAACAGGCGATACAATTTGATAAAGCAAATCCTTATTCTTTAACAAATCAATAATTTGACGCGCCTTAACCAAATCACTAAACTCGCGATAATAAAAAATATTATCAAAACCACTAACATAAATTTCGATTTTATCGATTTCTTTCAAAGAATCCCTTAATATCGGTATCAAATAATCGATTAAATCGCGATAATCACTAATCTCTTCTCTCAAAATCAAAAGCTGCCTTAAGCCTATCTTTTCAATTTGAGTTCCCTTAAAATGACTGAGTAAGCAAGTAGCAATATCATCTAACACTGTTTGCGATAATTCCTTTAACGGTAGATGTACATTTTTAACAACGCCCGTATCGGAAACCATAATCAACAACACCTTGCTCTCATTAATTCTAATCATTTTCATATTTTCTAGCTTACTCTTCTTAAATAAAGGAAGCGCAATCACCGCTGGCAAACGAGTAATTTCAGTTAAAATATTCATCGCATGCACGAGCACATCTTCCACTTCAATAATACTAGAAACCAAGAGCGATTGAATTAAATTTTTATCAGCAGAACTCAAATTGTTCGTAGTACTTAGTTGGTCAACATACATTCTATAACCGAGATCTGATGGCACCCTACCAGCCGACGTATGCGGCTGCAAAAGATAACCAAGCTCTTCTAAGTCAGCCATTTCATTGCGAATAGTCGCAGAACTAACTTCTATCATCGGTTTTTTAGAGATAGAACGTGAACCAACAGGTTGAGCCGTGCTGATATAGTCATCAATAATCACTTTAAGAATTTTTAATTTTCTTTCGCCTAATGACATTCATATCACCTCTTATGTTAGCACTCGTTTCGCTCGAGTGCTAATACCTGCTATTAATATACTTGAAAATAATGCTTTTGTCAATAGAAAATCAAAAAGTTAATAAATCGTTCATATAGTTCACAATAAATTTTCTGACGTAGTCGAAAATTTTTGTGAACGGCAAAAACTACTTCCGCGAACTAAACAGCGATGAGCATAAAAGTCATTATTGGCAATAAAATGCTTGCATTTCAATTGTCATTTAATGACTTTTATGTTTAGCGCGCTAGCGCGAACGAACAAAGCGAACGCAGTGAGCGGAGTGAGTTCATCGCAAAACAGAGCAATCTTAACTCGAAATCAAAAAAAGCCGCAAGATTATCACCTTGTTGCTAACGCTCCGCCTCATAATGACACGGCCTTCCGCGTTGTCATACTGAGAATCAATGTGACGTAGCAATCTTAACGTGAAATAAAAAAAGCCGCAAGATTATCACCTTGTCGCTAACGCTTCACCTCATAATGACACGGCTTTCTGCGTTGTCATACTGAGGGCTTTAGCCTGTGAGTATCTTACGGTTTTTTAGTAAACTAAATGTAACTATTCAGTCAACCCGCGTTGTCATACAAAGGAACGTAGTGACGTAGGTATCTTAACGCGGGTTTAATAGCAAAAGCCGTAAGATTCCTACGTCCTCACTTTGTTCTCTCTCCTGGTCACAAGCTTCGCTTGTTGCTAGTGCACTGCAACCTGTCTGAATGATACGGCTTTTACTATTTGACTGAATAGTTACAACTAAATAATTAAATACAATGATATTGTCAATAATGGTTTACACATTTTATACAAGGATTTTAAAATCTATGCTGCAATATCTATATTATTATATTTATAATAGTTATTTCTCTTG
>PDWI01008762.1_pt1 | contig 11817 bp, 13 predicted proteins | sample 1430891 | NCBI WGS metagenome assembly PDWI01 (sample SAMN01162508, study PRJNA174530) | Oral metagenome, whole genome shotgun sequencing project. | biome: Marine environment; feature: Marine mammal; material: Swab sample of the gingival sulcus; isolation source: swab sample of gingival sulcus...
CATATGATACTCTTATTGCTGGTATTGCTCTCAGCTCTAATTCAACATTAGTTACCCATAACACGAAAGAATTTAAGAGAGTACAAAATTTAACAATAGAAGATTGGTTCTAATATATATAACAAGTCGTTTCACCGGACTCGTTTCACTCGCCGGTGAACTCAGCGTTGTGCAATAAAAACGATACCTGAATATGGATGATTCTAAGATTACTTTTGAATTAAAAGGTTGGCCAGGAGTTATAGTTGTCGTAGTTCTTGTCACTTTGGCATTTAGCGCAAATCATTTTTGGTTCCGCTACAACCCGAGATTGGATGAATTGATCCAGGCTTTGCAGTCGAATGATCCATTAATAATTGGTGAAGCTCTGTACGAATCAAAAAATTTCACAATGGGAAAAGGTCATGAACTTATACCTCACATTTTTCCCCTTTTAAGTGATGATAGGGATTTACCTGAAAATCTGAAACAAAAGATTATTGTAGAAATTCAATCCATATCTAGCAGTATTCCAGGAATGGAATCAGGCATGAAAAGCACTTATAGTATTGGGTTCTTTGCGGCATTAACGCTTCAAGGCTTGGTAATAAAAGATGTGGAAAATAGGCGATGGATTGGTGGTAAATATCGAGCGAGGATTGTTGAATATGTCCTTGATGAGATTGGAATAGATAACAATGAATTCACGTTAAAAAATGGTCTTTGGGCAGTGAATCAAATTCATGATAAAAGATTGGTTCCTTTTTGGTTCCAATGCCTGAAAATAGAATCGGAATCTATTCGGGCAGCATCTCTTTATGGGATATCTAACTATATTTACGATAGAAATCATGGCCTATTTACATGGCATCCAGAAAAGGAAATCGACGCAAATATGATTGAAAATCTGAAGTCTTGTTTAGTCGATAATTCAGGGCTTGTCCGTATATTAGCCTTGGGTGTAGTGGATGCACTAGCTGAAGCAGGATTGAATACGATACATAATGACAACTAAAATAAAAATATAACAATTTGTTTCACCGGACTCGTTGCACTTGCCGGTGGACTCTGTGTTATATTGTTACAATAAGGTTAGAACACAAGATGTTGGCTGTAGTAGTACATTTATCATCTTTTCTAGTAAGCATTCTTTAAAATTCATTCATAATTGTGATATTCATGAAAATGAAAAATATTACTCGCATGAAACACAAGCCGCCTTACGGTTGGGTTGCTCGTTTTCATTATGACAAAAAAGCATATCAAAAATTTTTCAATGATTCCAAATATGGAGGAGAAAACCTTGCTTTGCTTGCAGCTGTTTCATGGTTGAAAGATACAAAACAGAAACTTGGTATTCCTGATACTTCCTTATCCGTTGTTGGTTCCTCACGAAGCAATACTGGTGTAAGAGGAGTCTCATTTTCAAAAAAGTCAAACAGATATTTTGCTTCATGGACTGATGCAAAAGGAAAACTCTCTACTGTTAGTTTTTCTGTCAAAAAATACGGAAAGGAAAGAGCATTTAAACTTGCCTGCGCCAAAAGAAAAGAAGGTGAAGAGTTACGGCTTAATGGATATGTTGCTCCTGAAAAGAATCAAAACCGATACGGCATATTATACAGAAATCCGATAAAATATAGTCCAGAAGAGCTAATTGCGACTTTACAGGAAAAATACCTTGAGTTAGGACGTGTTCCTACGAGCAGGGATTTCAAATATGTTCAACCAAAGTATAATCGTTATGAAACAGCTTTTGGCAGTTGGAATAATGCTCTTCAAGTAGCTGGTATAATTGATTGATCATATAAAACGACAATATAGCGAGTCGTTTCACTCGCCGGTGAAATTTGCGATATACTGCCATAATAAATCCCCAATTATGAGAACAGGCATAATTATTGACGGATAAAAACAAAGCGTAAATCCAATAGCTCTTGCTGATGCTCCTTTTTTGTAACCCATGAAAAAGATAAACACCCGCCAAAACCATTCAGGCGGGTGTCTGGATCTTCTCACTGCCTATAGTATTCCTTATACCATCTTACAAACCGTTCAATACCATATTCAAGGGTTGTATTCGGTTTATAGTCAAGATTTTTTACCAGATCATCCACATTGGCATAGGTTGCAGGAACATCACCCGGCTGCATCGGCATAAAATTCTTCTCGGCCTTTTGCCCCAGACAATCTTCCAGCACCTCAATATAGCGCATCAATTTTTCTTTATTGTTATTGCCGATATTATAGATCTGATACGGGCAATATGATGTTGCCGGATCTGGAGCATCACCATTCCATGCCGGATTTGCCTCTGGAACACTATGAATTACCCGGAAAACACCCTCAACAATATCATCAATATAGGTGAAATCACGCTCCATTTCACCATTGTTAAAGACATCAATAGGCCGCCCTTCGAGAATTGCCCTGGTAAAAAGAAAAAGCGCCATATCGGGGCGTCCCCAGGGGCCATATACGGTAAAAAAGCGTAAACCCGTTACCGGCAGGCTAAACAGATGGGCATAAGTATGCGCCATCAATTCATTGGCCTTTTTCGATGCAGCATATAATGAAACCGGATGATCAACATTATCATGCACAGAAAACGGCATTTTGGTATTCGCCCCATAAACCGAACTGGAAGAGGCAAAAACAAGATGCTTTACCCCACTATGCCGACACCCCTCAAGCACATTGGCAAAGCCCACCAGATTGGTATCCACATAGGAACCGGGATTGATAAGGGAATAACGCACCCCCGCCTGAGCAGCAAGATTAACCACCGCATCAAATTTATGCTGGCTGAAAAGTTCAGCCACAGCATCCCTGTCCTGCAAGTTAATATTTATATGAGTGAACCCCTCTCCTTTGGCAAGGGCTGCCATTCTCGCCATTTTCAGTTGCGGATCGTAATAATCGTTGAGATTATCAAGGGCAACAACCTCCTTTCCCGCAGCAAGAAGCCTCTGTGCCAGATGAGCGCCAATAAAGCCGGCACCGCCAGTAATCAATATCTTTTTCATATTGTATCTCCTATAAAAATAGTTTTTACCAAATTATTTTCCTTGAACACATTTTTTATCTTACTTTGTGTTATGGTATTCGTCAAACCCGGCAAAAGTTTTTCTGCCAAATATCCATACAGCAATAACGCTCACTTCATACAGTACCATCAATGGCAAAGCCATCATCAACTGATTAACCACGTCTGGAGTAGGGGTGAGAATAGCTGCAATAATAAAATCTACAAGAATTGCATATTTACGGTTCCTGTTTAGAAAAGAGAGACTAACAATTCCTGCCCTGGCCAGAAAAACCATAAAAAGAGGCATCTCAAAGATCGCACCAAAGGCAAAAAGCAGACGGGTCGCAAGGGAGAAGTACTCGTTTACATTGGGCAAGGAGACAAGAAAATCGTTATTATAACCAACCAGAAAGGTAAATGCAGGAGGGAATACAACCAGATAACCAAAAGCAGCACCACCAGTAAAACAGAGTGTGGAGAGAGCAACAAAGGGGAGCAACACCCTTTTTTCATGCCGATATAATCCAGGAGAAACAAAACGCCAGACTTGCGAGAAAATTACCGGCGAGGCAAGGAGTATTCCTGCGGTAAGCGCAAGTTTCAGATAAAAAAAAACCCTTCCTGATATGAAGAAAATATAAGAGACGTCCCTTCAGGCAACACACTGGACAACGGGGCAAAAAACCAGCGACCTATTGGCTCGATCACACTATAGCAAAGCAAAAAACAGATACACACTCCGACAACGGAAACAACAAGGCAGGAACGCAATTCCCGCAAATGTTCCACCAACGCCTGCTTCTTCTCTGATTCCGATTCCGGCGTAACCATTGTTCCCCTGTACTTGTAAAAAGAAATTTAGTATCCTTGCTCTGTGTATCCCCTGAAATTCGACAGGAATTCAAAAATCCCTTTTACCATTTCAGCAAAACAAAGACAATAACAACCCTCTGACAAAAAAACAATGAATTCGTGGTATGTATATATGGTTCGCTGCAAGGACAGCAGCCTCTATACTGGAATAACAACAGATCTCTCCCGGCGGCTCACAGAACACAACAGCGACAAGAATGGCGCCCGCTATACCCGCAGTAGACGCCCTGTAAGACTGGTATATAGCGAAAAGGCCATAAACAGACAAGAAGCAGCAAAACGGGAATATGCGATAAAACAGCTCGACAAAGAAACAAAAGAGCTGCTTATTATCAACACCATACCTGACAAACAGGGTGGCTCCTAAAAAAGAAAATCAGAGGCAGAGGAGGTTTTTTCCCGCTCACTGTTCCTGTGAAGAAACAGCAACCCCGGGTACATCTTCAGAAAAACTTGTGTATTCCAGAGTCAGCTCAATCCTGCCGGTTCCGGCAAGATCAACAACCACGATCTCACCGCCAAGCCACAGTTTATGCCCCCGCTCAAGCCCTGTAAATTCCGGGTATTTTTGTGGAGAGTATTCTGCCTGAACCACAACGCCAAAACCATCTTCAGCAATATCAAAGTAGGCAACACTCTTTCCATTTTCATTACGGCTCTCAAAAAAGAAAACCGGCCACAACACTCGTAAGGCCTGTAATTTTTTCTGAGCGACAGCGGGCCTCAGATTCTGCATATCCTGCAACTGCTGAACCAGATCCTGCGCTGAAGGTTGAAGAAAAAAGGTGGCGCCAGAAGATGATGCAGGCATTGATTTTCCTCCCTCACCCCTTTTCTCCTCCCCTTCTCCCACCTGCAAGACAACCTTTTTGGGTAACCCCTCCTGTGCCTTTTCCCGTTTTTGCTGATTAAGATTCTGCAATACCATACCGCCGCCGATAAAAAGCAAAAAGGAGAAAAGCACCGCAATTATCGCCACCCTCTCCTTATATTTTTTTATAAACGCAACAATCTTTTCCATGATTTTTGCCCTTAAGGATTTGAGGGATCAGGAGAGGTTAGACAATCCTCTTTTCTGCCCTTATGCGAAGCAGAGAGGAAAATTTACCACAGGTTGAAAAGATATTTAAGATATTTTGTATATAAATGCTGCCTGAAACAAAGAATACAGCAGCAAGAGAAGCGCAGTACGGCTTCCTGCCGTCCCCTCTCTACACCTTACTCCTGTTCTTTCCAGACTCTCGCTCCCAATCCGGTCAATTTCCCAACCAGATCCTCATAGCCCCTTTCCAGATGATAGATCCGGGAGATATCTGTGCGACCAGATGCAGCAAGACCAGCAATGACTAACGAAGAACTGGCACGCAGATCAGTTGCCATCACCGGAGCCCCCTTTAGCCCGTTCATTCCCAGACCAGAAACAATGGCAAGACGGCCATCAACAGTGATCTTTGCTCCCATCCGCCGCAATTCAGCAACATGCATAAAACGGTTTTCAAAAATGGTTTCATGTACCGCACTCTGCCCGCTGCAAAGTGTCATCAAAGCCATAAACTGCGCCTGCAAATCAGTCGGATAGCCAGGAAAAGGGGCTGTCTTTATATCTACTCTGGAAAGGTTACGAGTCCCATCTTTCCACGAAACAGCAAGAGCATCTGCCTCCTCAATAATCTCAAGCCCGGCATGGCGCAATTTTTCAACCAGGGAGGGTAAATCGCCAGGACAACAATGTGTTACCCTGCCAGCCCCTCCTGTTGCTGCAATCGCCAACAAATAGGTTCCCGCTTCAATTCGATCGGGAATAATGGAACAATCAGCAGGATGCAGACTATCAACACCTTCCACAGTTAAAACATCGGTACCACGACCGGATATTTTAGCACCCATTCCATTAAGCATATCGACAAGATTACCTATTTCCGGCTCTTTTGCCGCATTTTTCAAAACCGTTGTCCCTTTGGCAAGAGATGCCGCCATTAACAGATTTTCCGTAGCGGTTACGGAAGGGATATCAAAATAGATAGTGTTTCCATACAGCTTTTTCGCCTCTGCTTCAATATAACCTTCCTTTATCGCACAGACAGCACCAAGCTCTCGCAAACCATCGATATGAAAATTGACGGGCCGCTCGCCAATGGCGCATCCCCCCGGCAACGACACCCGGGTTTTACCCAATCGCGCCACAAGTGGCCCCAAAACCAGTACCGAGGCTCGCATGGTCTTCACCAGTTCATAAGAAGCCTCACCATGATGTAACACAGTAGTATCAATAGTTAACACATCGCCATCTCTTGAAACTACTGCACCCAGATTTTCCAATAAGCGCGCAAGTGTCCTCGTATCCCGCAGATCGGGAACGTTACGCAGGATGTGTTTTCCCGCACAAAGCAGTGTCGCCGCCATCAGTGGCAACGCAGCATTCTTGGCGCCACTCACCTTCACATCTCCTTGCAGCGGGATTCCCCCTTCAATAACAAGTTTTTCCATTTACTTCCTTCTGTGGTTAAAAATTATCCCTGACGTTTCAACTCCCTGAAAAATACAGTAACAACTAGGCTTTTCTTGCCCATAAGACCCTGTCTCGCCCGGCATAGTCGCAAAAAATCCTTGCGCTTTTCCAGCTGCTCCCGGCAAAGATCTCCTGTACAGCACCTCCCTGCCCGGCACCAAACTCCATAAAAAAATCACCGCCAAAACAGAGACAAGAGCGAAGCTGCTCTTCAATTCTACGAATCAAGACAAGGCCATCATCCCCCCCATCCAGAGCCAGATATGGTTCAAACCTGCTTACCTCCGGGGCAAGTTCCTCTGCAATATCCCTTTTTGCGATATATGGGGGATTGGCAACAACAACAGAAAGAGACCCGGCAGAAAAAGGACTCAGCAGATCACAACAAAGAGGAAAAATGCGTTCTGCCACCTGGTGAAAGAACACATTTTTACAGGCAACAGCCAACGCATGCGAAGAGATATCACTTGCTATAATATTGATGTCACGCCTCTCTTTTGCCAACACAATGGCAACAGCACCGCTGCCCGTACAGAGATCCACCACAGCCCCGCGATAGAAATTTTCCGCCTTGGCATAAGCAAAAACGGTCTCCAGCAAAAACTCTGTTTCCGGCCTGGGAATAAGAACTCGGCGATCAACATAAAAGGGAAGCGACCAAAACTCTCTCTGTTGCAGAATATAGGCAACCGGCTCCCGCTGACAGCGGCGATCCAGCAAGGTGGTAAAGCACTCTGCCACCTCTTTACTGACAATATCTGCACCATGAAGATATAACTCGGTGCGACTCTTACCAGATGCAGCTTCCAGTAACAGACGGGCATCAACCTCCGCCTCAACCACTCCGGCTTTTTCCAGCCGTAAACAGCCTTCTGTTAAAAGCTGGAGAAAATTCATCGAAAACAGGTCTATTCAAGCTCTTTAAGCTGCTCTGCCTGATCATGAGCAATAAGAGGGAAGACAACCTCTTCCAGCTTTCCACTCATAATCGTATCCAGCTTATAGAGTGTTAAATTAATGCGATGATCGGTCATCCGGCCTTGCGGAAAGTTATAGGTACGAATCCGCTCGCTGCGATCGCCACTACCGACCTGACTTTTTCTATCCTGACTAATCCTGTCATGATGCTCCTGCTCCGCCTGATCAAGCAGACGGGCCCGCAATACGGTAAGTGCCTTTGCCTTGTTCTTATGCTGGGATTTCTCATCCTGGCATGTCACCACAAGGCCAGTGGGAAGATGGGTAATACGCACCGCAGAATCAGTGGTATTTACCGACTGACCACCTGGCCCAGAAGAGCGGAAAACATCAAATTTCAGCTCGTTCATATCAATCTTGATATCAACCTCATCCGCCTCAGGCAAAACAGCAACAGTTACCGCCGAGGTATGAATCCTCCCCTGCGTTTCCGTCTCTGGCACCCGCTGCACCCGGTGTACCCCGCTCTCGTACTTAAGCCGGGAATAGACTTGCTCGCCACTGACAAGCGCCACAATCTCCTTAAAACCGCCAATACCAAGAGGATTGGAACTCATCACCTCAACTTTCCATCCTTGCGCCTCGGCAAAACGGCTATACATACGAAAAAGATCTGCTGCAAAAAGAGCCGCTTCATCGCCACCAGTACCTGCACGAATCTCAAGAAAGATATTTTTTTCATCGTTGGGATCTCGCGGCAAGAGAAGAATTTTCAGTTCCTTATCAAGCTCCTTCTGTCTTTCTTCCAGCTCCTCAATCTCACTTTTGGCAAGCTCCCTCAACTCAGGGTCTTCCCCTTCATCATGCAGCAAAGCCTTATTTTCTGCCAGCTCCTCTTCGACACTCCTGTAACGGGAATAGATGTCGTTCACCCGCGTAAGATGGGCATGCTCCTGCACAACTTTCTGGTATTCCTGCTGCCTGCTTACCAGTGAAGGATCAGAAAGACGCCCCTCCAGATGAGATATTTTCTCCTCAAGATCAGCAAAAGAATCAAACAGTGACATAAATAATCAGAGGCCTAAAAGAATAAAAAACAAAATAAAAAATGTCCACAACCATGCCGCACCATACGGCCATTGCTGTGGACATTACAAGACAGAAGAACAAAAGAGAAACAACATTGCCCTGGTAAGAGCAGGAATCAACCTTTTTGCTCCTGCTCCTTTTTCGCATAGTGCTTGGCATAGCGCTGCTTAAACTTCTCAATCCGTCCAGCAGTATCAACAAGCTTTTGCTTCCCGGTAAAAAAAGGATGGCATGCAGAGCAAATCTCCACCTTTATTTCAGGAAGTACCGAACCGAGCTCAACTTCATGACCACAGGCACAAACAGCCTTTATCTTGTTATACTCAGGATGAATCCCCTCTTTCATAATCTTCACTCCTCAAACAGTTTATCAATATATCATCGGCAACGGCCCAAAGCTCCTTGCCTCCATAAATCCAGCCAGAAAACACAAACTAGCAATAATACTTCAACCATGTTTTTTTTCAATAAGAAAAAATCTATCCATTCATCGAATCAAGAAAATTGTCGTTGGTTTTCTGCTGCTTTAATTTATCAAGCAGAAAATCCATGCTATCGGCAGGATTCATCGCACTTAACAACTTACGCAGAATCCATATACGATTCATAACATCTGGTTTAAGCAGCAAATCTTCCTTTCGCGTACCGCTACGTTTCAGATCAATAGCCGGGAAGATACGTTTTTCTGCCATCTTGCGATCAAGCACCAACTCCATATTGCCAGTACCCTTGAACTCCTCAAAGATAACTTCATCCATCTTGCTGCCGGTCTCAATCAGTGCCGTAGCAAGAATAGTCAGACTCCCTCCCTCCTCAACATTTCTGGCCGCACCAAAAAAACGTTTGGGACGATGCAATGCATTGGCCTCAACCCCTCCAGAAAGAATCTTTCCACTTGCCGGGGTAACTGTATTATAGGCCCGCGCCAAACGAGTAATACTGTCAAGCAGGATAACAACATCCTTCTTATGCTCAACCAGCCGACGAGCCTTCTCGATAACCATCTCCGCCACCTGAATATGACGCTGCGGCGGTTCGTCAAAAGTAGAACTTACCACCTCTGCCTCGCGGACACTGCGAATCATCTCCGTAACCTCTTCCGGCCGCTCATCAATAAGCAGCACAATGAGATACACTTCCTTGTGATTGCGCACAATAGAGTTGGCTATTTTCTGCATCAGCACTGTTTTCCCGGTACGGGGCGGAGCAACAATCAACCCCCGCTGCCCTTTACCAATCGGAGAAAACATATCCATGATCCGCATGGACATATTATCCGGCTGCCATTCAAGGGAAAACGCCTTATTCGGATGCAGCGGCGTAAGGTTGGCAAACAGGGTTTTTGATTTGGCTGCTTCCGGCGGATCAAAATTGATACTATCAACCTTGAGCAAGGCAAAATAACGTTCCCCATCCTTGGGGGCACGAATAAGCCCTTCAATGGTATCACCTGTGCGCAGGTTCAAGCGGCGAATCTGGGAAGGAGAGACATAAATATCATCCGGGCCGGGCAGGTAGTTATAGTCAGGAGAACGAAGAAAACCAAAGCCATCCGGCAGAATCTCCAGCACGCCACTGCCGCGAATTTTCCCGTCCTTGGACGATTGCGCCTTGAGAATAGCAAAGATCATCTCCTGTTTGCTGAGAGTACTATAGCCTTCAATCTTTAATTCCCGGGCCATCTGTACCAGCTTACCAATTTTCAGCAGCTTCAATTCCGCCAGATTCATTAACAGCTTCTCCTTTCTATTTTATACATAAAGACAATCACCCCAAAAAAGATTTTCATATCAATTTCTTCACCCAACAGGAAAATGCATCGCCAGCAAAGACAAAGACTCCTTATTGCAAAACAGAAAACATTACCTGACAGGAGCAACAAAGATAAAAAACGAAAAACGTTGGAAAGAAGTTACACCTAAAGAAAATATATCGAAAATGTATTATTTGGAATTCTTAAAAAGAACGCATCTACTGCGCCAAAGGGAAAAGCACCCCCTCAAACGACTCATAAGTTCTCACCCTTATACGGTGAAGAAAAAGTGGTGTCAAGCATTTTTTGCATTTTCTCTATGACCAATCGACAAAAAAACAGTGCCGACAACCTATCCAGCTCCAGAAAGGAGTTGGCAATCAGGTTGCTAATCGACATATTGCAGGATATAAAGCATTGCTGTATAGGTAAAAACGCTTCCCAGAGTTGACAGCATAATAACATTGGCAGACAGCACACTATCTCCACCAAGTTGATGGGCGATAATACTCGCAACTGTCGCCGTTGGCGTTCCTGCAAGCAAAACGCCAATACCCAGGCTTTCTCCGCGCACACCAAGTAAAAGAAGAAAAAAGAGACAAAGAACAGGAAGCACCACCAGTTTCAGGAGCGTGGCAAAAGCTGCACACCAGAATGTGCTGCGAAAAGCAGTAAAGGAAAAAGCCCCGCCAATGATCAGCAATGCCAGAGGCAGGGAAAGAGCTGTAAACATTGCCAGGGCCTTTTCCACAACCTGCGGCAAGGGCAGGGCAAAATAACTCCACACAACACCAGCAAGGGAACCAAGGAATACAGGATTGGCAAACAACTCCAGTAACAGGGAGTGATTCTCTTTTTTCTTCTCTTTTCGCAACGGATAAACAAGAACGATAATTGATAAAAGATTTATCACCGGGACAACGAATCCAAGCAAAATCCCCGCAGCGGCAACACCTCTCTCTCCATAAGCAGAAAAGACTATAGCCAAACCAACATAGGCAAAATTCCCCCGGCCAGACGCCTGAACGAAAGCACCATGAACCAAAGGAGAATACCCGCGAAAGCCTCCATACCAGTAAGCGAATCCAAAGACACAAAAGATACTCGCCAGCAAACCGCATAAAACCGCCGGCATAAAATTTTCGACAAATCCTGCGCTGCCTATTTTATAGAAGAGGAGCAGAGGCAGAGCCACATAATAGAGTAATTTATTCAGATCATCAACAAGACGCTGATGCAGCAAACCAGAAAATTTTAACCCGTAACCAAACCATATTACACAAAAAACAGGCAGGACAACAAGAAGAATCTGTTGCATTATACTATCCAGAAATCAAGTTTTATCGCACAAAATCAAAAACACCAGACTATGCCTCATATGCTCTCCGTTACAGGAAGAACCGTCTTTACTTTTTTTATGATAGCAGATATTTTTAGTTCTCTTTTTTTTCGTTATTCATGACCCAGGAGAAGAACAACAGTCTCTATATAAAGCAGTTTAACTACCGGATCTATACTCTTGAAAATGGAGGTTTCATCATGGTTCTCGACCCCACCAGACATGCCGACTGGGAAATTGCGCAGGATGCCGAAAAAAATATGCGCACCATCTATGAGATCGGAGAAACGCTGGGACTCACCAGAGAAGAACTCCTGCCCCACGGGCAT
>PDWI01008763.1_pt1 | contig 11814 bp, 8 predicted proteins | sample 1430891 | NCBI WGS metagenome assembly PDWI01 (sample SAMN01162508, study PRJNA174530) | Oral metagenome, whole genome shotgun sequencing project. | biome: Marine environment; feature: Marine mammal; material: Swab sample of the gingival sulcus; isolation source: swab sample of gingival sulcus...
TTTGCTTAACATTCCCAAAAAAACATAAATGCGACTGCCAAATGTAATTCGTAAATCAACCCGCTACGCTGATTTACTCATTCATTTGACATCCATATAAATAAAACCAAACTAATTTATGCTTATAAAAACAAGTTTTTAACGCAAAATTGGTTTGGTTTTATTTGCATTTATGTTTTTTTGTAAATATATTTACAAAAAAATTAGTAAACATATTTACAAAATTTTTAGTTGCGATTATAATAAGGATATAGAAATTATTTATGTTTATAATTTAGATTGATATTTAAGGGGGAAATAAAGTGAATAAAAAGGTGATGAGCGTACTGCTGATAATTGCAGCTACGATGGTTTTATTTACAGGCTGTACTAACAAAACAACAAACAAGGATAATTTTCAGGGAATGATAGAATCAGAAAGTATAGATATTAATTCAAAGATTCCTGGACGTATTAGCGATGTAAAAGTTGAAGAGGGTGCAGAGATAAATGTAGACCAGTTAATAGTTACTATAGATGCGGATACTATTTTAGCTAAAAAAGAGGGGTTAGTGGCTCAAGCTGAAGCTGCTGAAGCTGCTGCTGAGGCTGCAAATGCAGTTTTAAACAAAGCAAAAGACGGAGCTAGGGTTCAAGATATAGCTAAGGCTCAAGCTGCTTATGATTTATACAAAAAAAGCTATGACCGTGTACTTGAACTTTATAATGTAGGTGCAGTTTCAGAATCGAAAGTAGACGAAGTAAAAACAAAGATGATTGCAGCTAAGGAAACTTTAGGCATGGCTAAAGAAGGAGCTAGAGCACAAGATATTGAGGCTGCTGCTGCTCAAGTTGCTGCGGCAAAAGCTAAGCATTTACAAGCACTTGCAGGGGTTAAAGAAGTTGAAACATATATACATGATTCAAATATAAAATCACCTATTGCGGGTATTCTTACATCTTTAAATGCTTCTGCTGGAGAAATTGTGTCTACTGGTATGAACATTGCGACTATTACAAATTTAGATAACACTTGGGTTGAAATAAATGTTGATGAAACTCAAATTGCTAGATTTAAAGAAAATCAAAAGGTAAAAGTAACTACTCTAGCGTACAAAGATAAAGAGATAGAAGGTGTAGTAGTTACAATCAACCAGTTACCAGATTTTGCAGTTAAAAGAGCAAGCAACGAAAATGGAGAGTTTGATTTAGTATCATATGGAGTAAAGGTAAAAATAGATAATAAAGAGCATTTATTTAGACCTGGAATGACAGCGTTTGTAAAACCTGAATAGTGGGTGATATTATGAAATATCATTTAAAAAAATGGTTAATGCCGATTTTATTAATTTTTTTAATTCCTCATATAACTAATTTAGTTTCATGCTATATGATGAATCAAAAACAGCTAAATGAAATTCCTATGGCTGTTTATGTTGGTGATAATTCGGCTTTGACTAGAGAGATTGTAAAAAGTTTTGATGATACTGATACTTTTAATATTGTAGAATACGCTTTAACTCCGCAAGATGTCGAACGTTCTATGGAAAGAGGAGAGAGTCTATATGGACTTATAATTCCTAAGAATTTTACATTGGATTTAAAGAATGAAAAATCACCTACAATACTTACAATGATAGATGGTACACAGTTGTCATCAGCTGCATTTACAAAATTAAAAGGTGTTGAAGCTTTACTTGAAATAAAGGAACAAATATTGATAGATACATTTAAGGCTAAGTTTGATATATCAGATTCAGAAGCTTTGCATATAGCTGCACCTATGAATATAAACAATCGAATACTGGGGAATCCTACTAGAAATTATATTAATTTTGTTATGCCAGGTATTATTGCAAGTCTTATTCAAATTGGTATAGCAATGACTACAGCTTCTTTACTTGATCCGACTATAGTTGGGATAAAGAATTTTTTGATTGATTATTTTAAAAAGCTTGGTGTATATAGTGTTTTAGGACTTTGTTCGATACTTCTTATGGTATTTGTTCAAGTGGTATTTTTCGATGTTCCATTTAAAGGAAATTTCATGGGGCTTATATCATTAGTTTGGCTGTTTACAACTACTGTAGTAGCTATAAGTATGATGTCATCTATAATATTTTATAAGAATAGAGTTTTTGCTACGCAAGTTGCGGCAGTTTACTTTATACCTAGTACCATCATAAGTGGTTATACTTGGCCATTAGTAGCAATGCCAAAACCTATTCAGAATTTATCTGTTATTTTGCCATTTAAGTATTTTGGTGACTTTATTAGAGCTTGGTTAGTTCAAGGTTACTATAGAGATTATCAGACAAGCGTGTTTGCACTTTTAATTATGATAGTAGTTAGTTTTTTAGTGAGTTTAGTATTTTATAAATTTTGGCAGGTACGATTAGTTAAAGGGGGGATTCAAAATTAATTTTTTAAAGCGAGATTTTATTCAAGAAATTAAAAAGTTTTTTCTTAGACCTATGAACTGTGTTATTTTAATTGTTGTGCCTGTATTTTTCACATTGCTTTTTGGTTATGTATATAGTTCTGACTATCTTAACAATGTGCCTATGGCAATATTAGATTTAGATAATAGTGAGCTTTCAAGAACTATTGTTGATAAATTTGATAATAATGAAAGATATGAAGTTAAATATATAGTTTCTGATATTGGGAAGTTAAGAGAATTAATAGAAGGTAGAAAAGCAAATATTGGTCTTTTTATTCCGCCAAATCTTGAAAAAGATGTTAAGAGTAAAAAAGGTCCTAATATTGGTGTTGTAATCGACGGTGTTAATGTTGCTATTGGAAATAACTCGTTAGCGACATCACTTCAGATATTGAATACAATTAATGCTGGTATAGATATTAAACTTTTAAAAGCTAAAAATGTTCCGCCAAATTTGGCTGAACATGATGCTCAGATTTTTAAAATTGGTTCTAAGACATTTTGGGATCCAAAACTTTCATATAGAACTTATATGATGCCGGGAATACTTTTAATACTTATGCAACAGTTGTTTTTATCTGCATTTGTGCTAAATTTTATAGTGGATAAAGAACATGTTTTTGCAAAAGCATTAGTACATTTATTAGTAGGCACTTTTACATTTGGTATTTGCTATGAATTACTAATATATGCTGTTCATATGAATATAGTTGGCAATGTGTTTGTAGCTTGTGGAATAGCGTTTACATATATGTTCGCTGTTTTAGGTATAGGAATGATTATAGGAATAGTTGCCGATGATAGATTAAGAGCAACTCAGTTTTGCTTAATGTTATCATTGCCTAGTTTTTTAACTGCGGCTTATATATGGCCAGCTTATAATATGCCTAGCTTAGTATCATGGGGAGTTAAGGTGGTATGGCCTCTTATATACACTCTTCCACAACTTAGGGATTATATGATGAAAGGGGTATTTTCAGCTAGTTTTACAAATGATTTTATAAGTTTAATTATATTTGCTATAGTATGGTTACTTATAAGTTTAAAAGTTCTAAAAAGTAATTATGGAGAAAGACATGAACAATAAAAAGGGTAATGATTTATCAACATATACTAATGCTTATGATTTTATAGAATCTTCTTCGGGTAAAAGTATTATAAACTTAGTTAGATTAGTTGATTTAATGCGTGTTTTGTATAAAAAATTTTATAATGGTTATAAAATATCTGAGCCTAAATTTTTTGTTTTACTAGCACTTTATAAATCTGATGATGGCATACCGCTTAATGAATTAGGGAAGATGTTATTAGTAAGTCGTGCTAATATGACAACTCTTATTGAACGTATGGTTCGTGATGGATATGTTGAAAAAAGGGAAAATGACGAGGATAAGCGTTCAACTAAAGCATATTTAACAGCTCTTGGCAAAGAACTTTTATCAGATATAACTAAAGCTCATAAGGAATTTAGCAAAAGGTTGGTTGTGCATTTAGATGAAGAAGAAAAGGCTGTGTTAAATTCATTATTAAAAAAAATGCAGTTAGGCATTATTGATGAATTTAGTTAAAATTATCTATTCTAAATAAAATTTAAAACAAGCGAGGGTCAGTCCAAAACCCTCGCTTATATTTTTATATTTTAGTAGTCATATTCTACCATAACATTTGCTGATATAATCATATCTCCTGCGTCTACCGAAGATTCTCCAGCTCCGTCCATCATTTTTAGATTAGACATATTTGACATATAGTCAGCTCTATAAAAACTTCCGTTATTTCCATTTTCCATTACTCTTACTGGGATAGATGGCGTTTTACCAAAAGTTTTCATAATTATTGTAGCTTTATTCTTAGCGTCTTTCATAGCGAGTTCCAGAGCTTTGTCATAATATTTTGATTCATCTTTCACTCCAAAATTAATATTTCTAATAATATTTGCCCCAGCATTTGATGAAGCGTCTATGACTTTGCCTACTTGGTCGATATTATTTACAGTGACAGTAAGCGTATTAGTAACTACAAATTCTTCTTTGTATTCTTTGTCGTATTTATGCTTTTTATATAAACCATATCTAAGCGTTTTTAAATCTTTCTCTTCAATTCCAGAGTTTATAATCGCTTTTCTTACATTATTCATAAGTTTTTTATTATCCTTTTGTGCAATATCTACTTTGATATTACTTGTTTCAACGCCGATATTGATAGTTGCCATATCTGGCTTAACAACTACATTTCCAACACCTTTTACCGATATGATATTTTTTTCGATTTCAGTATCTGCAAATGAATTGCTACTAAAACCAACCATTGTAAACATGGCTAAAACCAAACTTAAACTCAATATAATCTTTTTCATTTTTTCCACCTCTTTTTAAATTTTATTATAATGAATATCAAAACTAAAATTATCGGAATTATAATTATAGAATATGATATTAAACTTATTAATAAACCTTCTAAAAGATTTATAATTCTATTGGTATTATGAATTAAACCTTCTTTTGCCTTTTGTATAAGAGTTTTATCTATATCTTTGACTTCGATATTAGAGTTTTCCCTCTCTGTGATTTGAATATTTATAGTTGATAGACTAACTAAGTCCTCCCAATCTTTTAAAGTGTTTTTATGTGAGTTAATTTCATATCTTACTCTGCTAAGTTCTTTTTCGATTTCTATTACATCGGAAATATCCTCAGCTCTTTGCATAATTTCACGCAATTTATTTTCTCGAACTTCTAAATTTTTCACTTCATCTGATTTGTCACGATACATCTTTGTTATGTCATCAGCACTTGATGAAAAATTCAAAATTTCTCCAAATTTATTGCTATCAGATATAAAAGAATCATAGTATTGGTACGGGATTCTAATGTTTAAATAGCCTCTTTTTTTGTTTTTTGACTTATCATATGAATCACGAATATAGTAATATGATGATGATTCTTCTATATATCCACCCATTTCTAAAACTTGTGTGGAGATTTGGCTTACTATTTCGTCAAAATTATTAACCAAAAGTTCCATATTTGCAGATTTTATAATTAATCTACCTTTGAAGTTAATTTCAGACTCATTTTTAATCTCAGGAGTTGAATTTACGTTTGAATCTCCAAGAATTTTTTCTCCTTTAGAAATTTCTTTAGTATTTTCTCTCGATAATGGAACATTCATTATCACTTTAGCTTCGGCGATTAATTCTTCATCAAAATCCTCTGCTTCATAATCAAAATCTTCTTTGTAGCTATCTGTACCACATATAGCAGATTCGGTTTTTTTCTCCATATTGTTCATCATGCTTACAATTGGATTTAGTCCTAATATTGCAACTAACATTATTATAGCTAGGGATACGGGCATTTTTAATTTAAAGAAATTTCTAAACCACTTAGATATATTTAGCTTATTATTTTTATCTGATTTAGAAACAGTTACTAATTCCCTATGCAAAGATTTTTCAAAATCGTCGGGTAGTGGTTTTAATTCTATTCCGTCTAATAAAAGCTTTAAATTTTTTATATCTTCATATTGTTTTTGACAATTTTTACAAGTTTTTAAATGTTGTTTTAAAATGATTTTATTGTCATTATCTAATTGATTATCTATATACAAATCTATTTGTTCTTTATATTTTTCGCAGTTCATATTGACCTCCTTTCTTAAAACTTATATATTATTTTTCTGTATTAATATTTGTTTTAACATGTTGCGACTACGACTTATACGTGATTTAATAGTGCCAAGTGGTTCATTTATAATTTGAGTGATTTCATCATACGAAAAACCTTGTATATCTCTTAAAATTATTATTGTTTTATTCGGCAGTGGAAGTTCATTTATAGATTCTTGAACTATACGCTCACGTTCTTTTTTTTCTAAAATTTTTTCTGGATTTAGAGAATTATCGCTTATATGGATTTGATATTCGCTAGAATCCATTTGATTTTGTTGATGAAGAGAAATTGTATTTTGTTTTCTCTTTCTTAGTTCATCGTGACAACTGTTAATTACTATTCGGTATAACCATGTTGAAAAATTAGATTTATTGTTAAAATCTTTTATGGACTTATAAATTTTGATTAAAGACTCCTGTGTTACATCTTTTGCGTCTTCTTCATTGTTCATAAGTCTATAAGCTATATTATATGCATATAATTGATATTTCGATATTAGAGTTTCAAAACTACGAATATCTCCTTTTTTGATTTTTTCTATTAATAGATTTTCATTCAACATATTCACCCCTTTCATGAATTAGTCTATATATTAGACGTTTAATTAAAAAAAAAGTTCCCAAATATTTTATTTTAATAATCCAATTTGCTGTTTCAATAATTCTATTTATATCGTTCAAGATTTATAAAAATACTAAAATCCAAAACTCGCTAACGCTTCAAACAGGTTGGATTTCTTAACGTATTTTAATAAATCTTTCACATCATAAATTACGAATTATCTCAAAGGCAAATAGAATTATTAAAATATAAGGTTATATTATAAAATTTATATTTATTTTTATTTGGGATTAGTATTAATTTTATATTATCATAAAATTTTTATAAAAGAACCTAAAAAACAAACTAGCCTTTCTGTTAATATGAAAGGCTAGTTTGTTTTAGGGGGTTGTTTATTGTTATTTATAATTTAAAATTGGAAACTTCATCTTGTAGTTTACTTGCTATTTCAGTTATGCTAATACTTGCGCCTGAAATATTTTCAATAGATGCTGTTTGTGATTCTATACTTGCAGCAACTTCTTCTGTAGTAGCTGAATTTTCTTGAGCTATTGCTGACAAATCTTCTATTATACTTGAAATCTCATTATTTTTTGATGTTATTATTTGAGAATATTCATTTATGTTTTCAACTACTTCTTTGCTGATTACAACAGCTTGTTCGATTTCGCTGAATTTAGTTTTAGCAATATTAGTTTGTTCATCTTGTGAAGATACTATATTAGCCACATCTTCCATCATATCAACCGCAGTGCTAACTTTATTTCTAAGAGTATCTACAACTATTTTAATTTCTTCTGTAAATTTAGTTGAGTCCTCAGCTAATTTTCTGATTTCTTCTGCAACTACCGAGAAACCTTTTCCATGTTCACCAGCACGCGCTGCTTCAATAGCTGCATTTAATGCAAGTAAGTTAGTCTGGTCAGCTATAGATTGAATCATTTGGCTTGCAGATTGTATAGCTTCGGCACTTTCATTTGTTTCAAATATTATATTAATTACTTGTTGTGCTTCGGTTTTGTTTTTATCCATTAGAGACACAAGACCATTAATTGATTCTCGACCTTCATTTTGCTTTGAATTAATATTGTTAATGGATTTGTTTAATTTGTCTAGTACAACTAATAAATCGTTTAAAGTTTTAGTATTATCATTTACTTTTTCATTAGCAGTTAGGGTATATTGTGCTTGATTTGTCGCTGTACTTGCTATATTTTCAACTGCTGATTCAATATCTTTTGCATTATCATCTGTGCTTTGAGAAATTGCCATCAATTTTTGTGCGGTAGCTGTAGCAGTTTGAGAATTGGTAGCCATATCTTCAATCATCAATTTAAGCTGGTTTTGCATTTTATTTATAGAACCGATAATTAACCCGAATTCATCATTTCCTTTGTATGAAACTTTAGAAGTAAGGTCATAGTTTGCTATATTTTCAAGACTATTAATTATTTTCTTCGTTGGCTTAAATAATCGCTTAGTTATAAAAAATACACTTAAACATAAAAGTAAAATCGCTACTGAATATACTTTAAAGAAAATTTTGTTTATGATTTTTAAAGTGTTGTGTATATAGGATTCTGGAACTATTACACCAACAGACCAATTACTAATATTAATAGGGCTATAACAAATATATTTTTTAATTCCTTCAAAAGCATATTCATCAGTGCCAGATTTACCGCTAATCATATGTTCGCCGATTTCTTTTAGCTTGTCTCCTTGATGGAGTATATTTTCTTTTAACATTTTTTCTTTGTCGTCATGATATATAATAGTTCCATGACTATCTACTAAGAAAGTTTGACTATCTTCTGTGATTTTGTTTTGATTTAACATGATAGACAAATCGTTAACGAGTACATCTATAGCGAGAGTACCTATGATTTTATTATCTGAGTATATAGGCTCAACAGCTGTGATTACCATATCACCTGTATTTATATCAATATATGGGCTAGTAATATACGTTTTACCTGTTTCTACTGTGTTTTTATACCAATCTCTATCCATCAATTTAAAATCATCTGGAACTTCAAAATTTATATCATTTGTTACTATTTTATTTGAAGATGACAGCGATACATATGTAGCAATTGCATTTTCTGTATTGTCGTTTATATTTTTTAGAGTAGATACAATATGTTTAAAGTTTGGTAATTCTCTAATTTGCTCCATAGTAGTTACATTTTCACTATCTTTAATAAAATCTATAATAGTAGAAGACATTGCAGTGATTTTAACTGTTTGTGTTTTCTTATTTAAATAAGCAGTTATATTTGCTGATGTTTCATTGGCTTTAAGCTTGAGTTCATTTTTTGCCATATTAGTCGTTATTTTAGCAATTTCGTTGTTTACTATAAGATCAGCACCTATAAATATAGGTACTATTAAAATTAATATAAACAGTGTGATCTTATTAGCGACACTATTGGTTTTTTTTGGGATTCCAACATATTTTTTCATAACCAACCTCCATTTTTAATTCTGGTAGAATGTTTTTTGAATTTAATTTAAATAAAAAATGATGCAATTATATTGCACCATCATAATAATTTTTAGGGAAACGTTTATGTAGATATTTTTATATGAATTCTACTGATTTATTTAGGTGCTATAAATTAAATTGTGTGATTATTGTGCGAATTAATACTTAAATCTAAATAAAATATGAATAAGAGTCTTTAATATAATTTTTCAGCATATTAGAATTTTAACATGAAATCATAAATAAGTATAGATGTTTAATAATGAAAAAATTTGTAATATCATATAATTGGCTAATTTTAAAACTAAAATTCTTATACAAAAAGCCTTAAAAATTGACTTTTGTACTTATAAATCTGTTAGAATATAATAGTAAATACAAGGGGGAAATATGAAATCAAAAATTATAATAATAGATGGTAATAGTCTTATAAATCGTGCTTTTTTTGCTATGCCCAAAACTTTAAAATCGCTTAATGGTACTCCAACAAATGCAGTTTTTGGGTTTTTAAAAATGGTAAATAAATTAATTCATGAGTATAAACCAACTCATATGAGTGTTGCTTTTGATGTTAAGAGAAAAACTTTTAGGCATGAGGTTTATAAGGATTATAAAGGAACGCGTAAGGGTATGGTTGATGAACTTAGAGTTCAAATGCCTATTTTAAAAGAAATATTAGATATACTTAAAATTCATAGAATGGAGCTTGCTGGCTATGAAGCTGACGACTTGATAGGTACTGTAGCTAAGATGTATTCATCTGATGACGTTGAAGTTATGGTAGTTACTGGTGATAAAGACGCACTGCAGTTAGTTGATAAGAATGTACATGTTTATATTACTAAAAAAGGTATAAGCAATATGGTTGATTATACTGAAGAAGTTATTTATGAAGAATTTGGGATTTCTCCAAAGCAAATAATTGATTTTAAGGGGCTTAGTGGAGATAGTTCTGACAATATTCCTGGAATTCCAAGTGTTGGGCCAAAGACCGCTACTAAGTTATTACAAGAGTTTGAAACGGTAGAAAATTTGATTCAAAATTTTGAAGATATATCTAATAAGAGAATTCGTGGACTTGTAGAAGAATATGCAGAACAAGCTATTTTAAGTAAACAATTAGCCACTATTATGACGCAAGTTCCAATTGAATTAGATATGGACGAAATGGTTTTAACTACTCCAGATTTAAAGAAATTAGAATCAACATTTATGAAGTATAATTTTAAAAACCTTATCGCTGATTTTATTCCAAATGCTGATGATGGAGATATTCAAATTATAGGCGAAACTATAGATAATGATTTTGAGTTAGTTGAATTAAAATCAAAATCGGATATAGATAAATTCTATAAAGAAATTTTAAAGGTAAAAAAAGTAGCTTATTTATTTATTTATGATAAGCAAGATGTACGAAATATGAAGCCACAGTTTTTATTTTTAACTTATTCGGATAAAAGGGGTTATTTTGTTGAATTTGGTGAGAGTTTAAAATTAGAAGATGTTAGACAAATATTTGAAGATAAAGAGATTAAAAAGATAGGTTACGAAACTAAGCAAGATTTTATGATTTTAAGAAATGCAAATATCAGTATGAACAATCTATATTTTGATGGATATATAGCTTCTTATTTAGTTCATCCAGATTGGAAGAATTATAGTATTAGTGACGCTGTGGCTGAATATTTTAATAAGAGGATTTTAACTACAGAAGAACTTATAGGAAAAGGTGCAAAGCAAAAGAAATTTAGCGAAATTGATAGAGAGGATATACTAGCATACTCTAAAGCTAATTTATTTTCAATATATAAAATAAGTGATATTTTAATTCAAAAACTTAATGATGAGGGATTATATAAGCTTTATTATGATATTGAGCTCCCTCTTATAGAAGTTCTTGCAGATATTGAATATGATGGTTTTAATGTTGACTTAGATATTTTGTCAAAGATAGATGAGGAGTTAACTCAAAAAATAGAAAGGCTAGAAAAACAAATTTATAGTTATACAGAAACTGAATTTAATATTAAATCGCCAAAGCAACTTGGAGTAGTGTTATTTGAGGAACTTGGACTTCCAGTTATAAAAAAGACCAAGACTGGATATTCAACTGGTCATGATATTTTAATGAAGTTAAAAGATAGTCACCCTATTATTGAGTTAATAATAGAATATAGAGCTTATACAAAACTAAAATCTACTTATGTGGACGGTTTATTTGCGGTTGTAAATAAGCAAACTGGACGTATTCATACAAGTTTAAATCAGACTGTAGCAGTTACTGGTAGACTTAGTTCAACTGAGCCTAATCTACAAAACATACCTATAAGACTTCCGCTCGGTAGAGAAATACGAAAAATATTTGTGCCAAGTGAGGGTTGTAAGCTTATAGATGCTGATTATTCGCAAATAGAGCTTAGAATTCTTGCACATATGTCTGATGATGACAATATGAAAAAAGCTTTTATAGAGGGAATAGATGTTCATTCTATGACTGCTTCACAAGTGTTTGATGTCAAATTAGAAGATGTGACACCACTTCTTCGTTCAAGGGCAAAAGAAGTTAATTTCGGAATAGTTTATGGAATGAGTGATTTTGGACTATCAGAAAATTTAGGTATTCCTATATATGAGGCTAAAAAATATATTGAGCAGTATTTTACAAAGTATAG
>PDWI01008764.1_pt1 | contig 11813 bp, 9 predicted proteins | sample 1430891 | NCBI WGS metagenome assembly PDWI01 (sample SAMN01162508, study PRJNA174530) | Oral metagenome, whole genome shotgun sequencing project. | biome: Marine environment; feature: Marine mammal; material: Swab sample of the gingival sulcus; isolation source: swab sample of gingival sulcus...
GAAAAGCGGTTCTACCAGCCACCGGGATAAGGGTGATAAAAAAAATAGCACGGTGCGGGATATATTTGGTATAAGGGAGGGTTGATGCGGACTTTGGCCGAAATGCTGGAAGATGAATGGTATCAGGTGCGTTATTCGGGGGAGCTGCCCGAGATTGCCCTTAACTCTTCCCTGTACTTTTTAACTGGCGATAAAAATGGGCCGGAAATTGTGCTGGATGAAGCTCAGATTCTGCACTTGAAACATGCCGCAAGAGATCGTTTTCAGGAAATTATTTTGCGTGATCTGACCCCGGAAAATTGCGGCAGGAGTATTTACCGCGGGCTTAAAAGGGCCATGGAAAACTGGCGGCGTTATGAGGTTTTTTGCAGCCGTCAGGGTCTTTCTGCCGAAGACTTTAGACCGCAGGCGGCTGATGGCCTAAAAAGATTTTTGGAGGCGGAATCTGCTTCAAGGGGCGGCGGAAACAAGTTTAACTGCTCATTTGCCGAGCTTTTGCAATTTGTAAAGACCCTCGGTCTGCCGGATCGTCTGGCTAGGCCCTTATGTTCTAGCTGTCATGGCTGACGGCAGCCGTTTTAGGTATTTTCTGTTTTTTGGCCGGTTTGTATCTTGCAGGCCGGATAATAATTTTTAATTTTTTAAGAAAGAAAGATGAATATTTACAGGCTTACTAAAAAATTATTGCTGCTGTTCTTATTTTGCTCCCTGCTTGCTGCCGACTGCAACGGTGATGGCTTTAAGGGGCAAGGCCAGGATGATTTTAATGTCAAGCGTAACCGGCTGATCGGCTATATCCTGGGCCGGATGCTGCCGGATATCCATTTTAGCGATAAGGAAATTGATGATCAGCTGGCTGAGGCCGTCTTCGATCTTTATTTGAAGCAGCTTGATACCAGAAAGAGATTTTTGCTTAAAGAAGATGTGGCAAGGCTCAGAAAATTCACCGGAGAAATAGATGATAATCTAAGGAGCGGCAAGATTGTTCTCCCGCAGGAAGGATGCCTGCTGCTTGACAGGAGAATAGGGCAGGTACGCCGAATGAATGATGAGATTTTTCAGGCCGGCTTTGATTTTGACCGGGAAGAATTTTATGAAACCGATCCGGAAAAATATGATTATGTCAGCAGCTTAAATGAATTAAGGGAGAGATGGCGGCAGATATTAAAATCGCAGGTGGCAAGCCGTTATCTTGATCTGATTGAAGATCGGGAAAAGGAAGAAAAATTGGCAAATAACCCAAAGCGGCAGAGCGATCAGGAGCTGTATCAGGAAGCCATTACCAAGGTGAAAAAGAGTAACCAGACCTTTCTTAAAAGGCTGGAGGAGGAGAGCATTCAGGATCATTATGATCGTTTTTTCGTGGCAGTAACCAGGGCCTTTGGCCCCCACACCGATTATATGGCCCCGGCCAGCAAGGAGGACTTTGATATACATATGCGCGGCAGCCTGGAGGGCATCGGGGCCACCCTGCGTGAGGAGGAAGGCTATATCAAGGTGGTCAGCATTGTGCCGGGCAGTGCCTCGGATAAGCAGGGAGAACTTGAGGCCGGCGACATTATTCTGGAAGTCGCCCAGGGAAGCGATGAACCGGTGGATATTACCGATATGCGTCTTGATAAGGCGGTGCGTCTCATCAGAGGCCCCAAGGGAAGCGAGGTACGCCTCACTATCCGTAAGGCATCCGGGGCTCGTAAGAAGATTTCCATTATCCGTGATGTGGTGGAGATAGAGGAATCATTTGTCAAAAATACCATGCTGACCAGTAAGGACGGTCTTAAGGTCGGCTATATTCTGATTCCCAGTTTTTATAGGGATTTTAAGGGAGACGGCGGCGGTGAAGGCAGAAATGCGGCTGAAGATACCGAAAAGGCGGTGAAATCCCTGGTCCGGCAGGGCATGGAGGGTCTTATACTTGATTTGCGTGATAACGGCGGCGGCTCGCTGGTCGATGCGGTTGATATTGCAGGTTTGTTTATTGATTCGGGGCCGGTGGTGCAGGTGCAGTCATCCAATGGCCGCAGCCGGGTGCTGGAGGATGAAAGCCGCGGGCTGGTGTTCAGCGGGCCTATGGTGGTGCTGGTCAATCAGTTTTCCGCTTCGGCCTCGGAGATTGTGGCCGCTGCCTTGCAGGATTATCATCGGGCGGTCATTGTCGGGGCGGCTCATACTCACGGCAAGGGAACCGTGCAGACTATCCTTGATCTGAATAAAAGCGTTCCCATCTTTGAGTTTGGCGGGTTTGAAGATTTGGGGGCCTTGAAGGTTACTATCCAGAAATATTACCGGGTTACCGGCGGTTCTACCCAATATAAGGGGGTTGAGCCGGATATTGTGCTGCCGAGCCTCTTTCAGCATCTGGAATCCGGGGAGCAGTATCTTGATTATTCTCTGCCCTGGGATCAGGGGCCGTCTGTCAAGTATAGTCCGGCAGCAGACCGGGCGGCTGATTTTGAGCAGCTGCGCAGGAAAAGTGCTAAGCGGACTGCCGAAGATGCTGGTTTTATTGCCATCCGTGAAGAGGCCCGGCGTGCCATGGAAAAGCGGGATCAGACCCTGATTTCTCTTCGTCTTGATGATATTAAAAAGCGGCGCGAGGAATTTAAGGCTGCCCAGGAAAAACTTGGCGAACATTATAAAAAATACAAGCCGTCCGATGATGAGGAGGAAGGCAAAAAACGGGATCTGGAGCAGGAAAGAAAAAAATGGCTGGAGGAAGTTGCTGATGACCCTTACATCCGTGAGGCAAAAAATATCATTGATGATATGAACTTATCTGGCCTGCCGATAGTTAGGTGAAGCTAAACTATCAGAATAAAAAGAAATTTTCTGAAAAATACCGCAAAATTTTCTTGAAAAACCCATTGATGGATGATAGATAACTGCACGTCTGTAGCTGGTCGGCCTGATGCTCGTTTACGGCGGCGGCAGGGTAGATATTCCGAGATACAGGGGTGGCTCAATGGATTTGCAGGAAGCATTGCGGGATTACAGGGAAAAGATTGTCAATGAATGGGTGGATTACACCCTGTCAACCTACGAATCTTCCAAATTTTTCAAAAGGGAACAGGACAAGTTTGCCAACCCCACCGGCGGGACGGTTAGAGATGCCCTGTCCGGTCTGTTTTCACTGCTTGCCCAGGCGGATAAAGACGGGGAGCAAGACCCCGATTACCGCGATGCAGTGATGCCTCTGATGCTCCTTCGTTCCGTTCAGGAATTTACCCCGTCCCAGGCAGTGGCCCCGATCAATGCGGTCAAGCATATTGTACGCAAGGTGCTGGCATCTGACAAGGAAACCAGGCATCTGGCAAGTGAGCTTTATGATTTTGACTTTAAGGTGGATTTAGCCATGCTGGCGGCCTTTGATCAATATACGGCCAGTCGGGAGAGGATGTACCAGCTGCGGGTAAACGAGATCAAGACCGGTAAGAGTGTGCTGACGGATTCCAAGTGTCCGTCAAAGTTGTTTAGTAAAGTGTAGTGTAATTTTAGGTCGGGTAGTTAGGCGGCAGCCGGGCGGCGTGCGGCTGTTAAAACCAAGTTCCAATTGAAGCGAGGTGAGAGATGAAGTATGCCTTTTCATTCCTGGCGGTCATTGTATTGATGGTGATTGCCGGGGCAGGATCCCAAGTGCCGGGTTTACCGTACCTGTTTGGTGTGGTCTTCCCGTATTTGGCCTTTGGCACCTTTTTGATTTTCTTTGTCCGCAAAGTGATCGACTGGGCCAAATCACCGGTTCCTTTTTCCATACAGACCACTTGCGGTCAGGGAAAATCGCTGGATTTTATCAAGCATAACCGGCTGGAAGCTCCAGATACCACTCTGGAGGTGGCGGCGAGGATGTTTCTTGAAATAGTAACCTTCAGGTCGCTGTTTAGAAACACCCATTCCGAATTGCATGAGGGGCCGAAGATAACCTATGAAAGCTCCAAATGGCTGTGGCTGTTTGCAATCATCTTTCATTATTCCTTTCTGATGGTGGTCTTGCGTCATCTGCGTCTGTTTCTTGATCCGGTGCCTTTCTGGGTGGGCTGGCTTGAGACTGTTGACGGCCTGTTTCAGATCGGTATTCCCACCTGGTATATGACCAGTGCCGGACTGCTTGCCGGTTCTGCCCTGCTCTTTGCCCGGCGCCTCTATAATCCAAGAGTCCGGGTTATTTCTCTGGTAAACGATTATTTTCCTCTGGTGCTGATTTTTTGTATTGCCGCTACCGGCTGCCTGATGCGGTATTTTTTCCGTACCGATATTGATATTGTCAATATCAAGGAGCTGACCGTTGGCCTGGCCACCTTTTCACCAACCATCGGACATGAAATCGGTATCCTTTTCTATATCCATATCTTTCTGGTTTGCGTGCTGCTGGTATATTTTCCTTTCAGCAAGCTGATGCACATGGGCGGGGTATTTTTAAGCCCGACCAGAAATATGAAAAATAACAGCCGTGCCCAGCGTCATATCAATCCGTGGAACCCGGATATCAAGGTACATGCCTATTCGGCCTATGAGGATGAGTTCCGTCAGTTTATGGTTGATAATGATATTCCGGTGGAAAAGGAATTACCGGCTGCCGAGGAAAAAGAATAAAATACTAGCTTGAGAGGAATAAAAAGATGTCAGTTCCAAAATTAGAACAATTATCCAGGAGTGTGGTGCAGGGGCCGACCATGGCCACCGGGGCAGTACCAACCCGGGACTGGATGGATATTCCCACGGTGTTCAAGCCCGGTAATTATGCCTATCCGGCCAAAAAGGAAAAGGTGGAGTATCTTAACTCCCAGAAGGGCCTGCATTTTCCCAATGCCCGCGAGTGGTCGCCGGAGGATGATGACTGGAAACTGCCCGAAAACTGGAAGGAAATCATCATAGACGGCCTGAAGGAGCGGCTGGAAAAATTCCGTTCCCTGAAAATCTTTATGGATTGCTGCGTACGCTGCGGGGCCTGTGCGGATAAATGCCATTTCTTTCTGGGAACCGGCGATCCCAAGAATATGCCGGTGCTTAGGGCGGAGCTGCTGCGTTCGGTTTACCGGCAGGAATACAGCCTGGCCGCAAAGATTCTGGGCAGGATGGCCGGAGCCAGGGAGATGACGGTCGGGGTGTTGAAGGAATGGTTTATGTATTCCTATCAATGCACGGAATGCCGCCGCTGCTCGGTATTCTGCCCCTACGGCATTGATACCGCCGAAGTAACCATGATGCTGCGTGAACTGCTCCATCTGGTCGGGGTCGGTATCAACTGGATTTTAGAACCGGCTTCCAACTCCAACCGCACCGGTAACCATATGGGGCTTCAGCCTCACACCTTCAAGGACAATGTTGAGTTCCTGATTGATGATGTGGAAAATCTTACCGGAGTACGCCCCAATGTAACCTTTAACCGCAAGGGTGCCGAGGTACTGTTTATCACGCCTTCGGCTGATGTTTTCGCCGAACCCGGTCTATATACCGCCATGGGTTATCTGATCCTGTTTGAGGCCATCGGTCTTGATTATACCTGGTCAACCTATGCCTCAGAGGGCGGCAACTTTGGTCTTTTTACCAATAACGAGACCATGAAGAAACTCAATGCCAAGATGTATGCTGAGGCAAAACGTCTTGGGGTCAAGTTTATTATCGGCGGCGAATGCGGTCACATGTGGCGGGTGCTTCATCAGTATATGGACACCATGAACGGCCCGGCCGATTTTCTTGAAACACCGGTTTCTCCCATTACCGGCACCAGGTTTGATAATGCGGCCTCTACCAAGATGATTCATATCAGCGAGTTTACCGCCGATCTGATTAGAAACGGCAAGCTCAAGCTGGATAAGAGCCGTAACAGCCATGTCAAGGCAACCTACCATGATTCCTGCAATCCGGCCCGGGCCATGGGCCTGATGGACGAGCCGCGTTATATCCTTGATCATGTGGTTGACTGGGTTGAAATGCCCGAAAATACCATCCGTGAGCAGACCTTCTGCTGCGGTTCCGGCACCGGACTTAACACCGATGAAATCATGGAGTTAAGGCTGCGTTCCGGCCTGCCGCGGGCCAATGCGGTCAAGCATGTCCGGGAAAAGCATGATGTCAATATGCTTTCCTGCGTTTGTGCCATTGACCGGGCAACCCTTACTACCCTGATGGATTACTGGAATCCGGGGGTTGGGGTTTGCGGCATCACCGAGCTTGTCGGTAATGCCATTGTTCAGGAAGGCGAAAACAGACCGGAACTTGAAGAAGGTCTAAGAACCATGCTGTTCTAAATCCAGACCAGAAGAGAGGAGTATAAAATGTACAATAAAAAAAGCATAATAGCAGGGCTGGCCATATTTGCCCTGATTTTAACCTTTCCAGTCTGGTATAACTTGCTGATCCCCGGTTCGGACGAGCCGGAAGTGGTATTGCCGACTGGAGTTCTTAATTGCGTAAAACCGGCGGACGAGATGCGGGCAACCCATATGAAGCTGCTGGATGAGTGGCGGGATGATGTACTGAGACATAATGGCCGCATGATGGTTACTGTTGATGGCAAGGAATATAAAAAGGGCTTGCAGATGGCCTGTATGGAATGCCATACCAACAAGGAAACCTTTTGTGATCCATGCCATGATTACGCATCAGTGAAACCTTACTGTTGGGATTGTCATCTAAGCCCCAAAGAGCAGGCAGCGAAATAGGAGAGGAAAAATGGATAAGCAAAGAAGAAACTTCCTAAAGATTGCCGGTGCAACCGCACTTACCGGAGTCGGCGCCCCTGCAATAGTCAATTTGACATCAGGAGAATCCCTGGCCTCGTCCGGGCATGGTGCAGGTCATGCTGACGAGGAAAATGATCGGGTAAGGCTGGGCATAGTAATTGATATGCGTAAATTTTACGGCCGTCAGGATCTGCTGGACAAGGCCATTGCCGCCTGTGCCAAGGTGCATAATGTGCCGCAGATCAAGAATGAGGACGGCACTCCCGACCGGAAGAGCGAGATCAAATGGATCTGGAAGACCCCGTTTGAAAATGCCTTCCCAGAGCATTCTAGTTATCACTCGTCAAAGATTACCAAGGAAAATGATTTTCCGGTTCTGTGTAATCACTGCGATGATCCGCCGTGCGTGCGGGTTTGTCCGACCAAGGCAACCTTTGTCAACAAGCCGAACGGAGTGGTGGCGATGGACTACCACCGCTGCATCGGCTGCCGTTTCTGCATGGTGGCCTGCCCTTACGGTGCCCGCAGTTTTAACTGGGAGGATCCAAGGCCGCATATCGAGGAGTATAATGATGAATTTGCTACCCGTACCCGCGGCGTGGTGGAAAAATGCAATTTTTGCAGTGAGAGGCTGGCACTTGGTCAGGAACCGGCCTGTGTCGAGGCAGTCAAGGAGACGGGAGCGATTGTTTATGGTAATTTGAATGATCCTCATTCTGAAATCAGAAAGGTGCTGGATGAGAATCATACCATCCAGAGAAAACCGGCCCTTGGAACTAAACCATCAGTCTTTTACATAGTGTGAGGTCGTCATGATTGAAAAAATATTTAAAGGCAATAAGGCATACTGGACATGGCTTGCCGTGTTGTCGGCGTTTATCGGCTTGGGTTGGCTCTGTTATTTTCGGCAGTATGCCTTTGGTATGGGGATGACCGGCATGGGGCGCGATATAACCTGGGGGCTTTATATCTCCCAGTTTACCTTTTTAGTCGGGGTGGCGGCTGGAGGATTGATGCTGGTGCTGCCTTATTATATCCATGATTACAAGGCTTTTGGCCGCATGACCATCCTGGGTGAGTTTTTGGCTATTGCCTCGCTTATCATCTGTCTGATGTTTATTATGGCGGATATTGGTCAGCCGCTGCGTGGTCTTAATATGGTCTTTCATCCTACTCCCAATTCCATGCTGTTTTGGGATATGATTGTTCTCTGGGGTTATCTGATTCTTAACGCCCTGTGCGGCTGGGTGATTTTGACTGCCGAGAAAAAGGGCGTGAAACCGCCAAAATGGATCTATATTTTTGTTTATATCTCGATTCCATTTGCAGTTTCCATTCATACGGTTACGGCCATGCTGTACTGCGGACTTCCCGGGCGGCATTTCTGGCTGACTGCGATCACTGCTCCCCGTTTTCTTGCTTCTGCCTTTGCAGCCGGGCCTTCTCTGATCATTATCGCCTGTATTATTATGAAGCGGGTGGCAAATTTTGATGTCGGTGAAAAGCCGATTAAAAAACTTACCGTGATCATTATGTATGCGGCCCTGATCAACACCTTTTTTATTCTGCTGGAGTTCTTTGTCGGCTGGTATTCCAATATTCCAGGCCACAAGCATTCTCTGCAGTATCTGTTCTTCGGCCTTGAGCATCATGGTCATGTCTACAACAATCTGGTGCCGTTTATGTGGACGGCTACCCTGGCCTTGGTTGCAGGTCTGGGGATGCTTGGTTTTATGAAGCTGAAAGACATCTATTCGGAGAAAATGATTGCTATTTCATGTGCGGCTATTTTCTTTGCCCTGTGGGCGGATAAGGGGCTTGGTTTTGTCTTTGGCGGCCTGGTGGTGAATCCTCTGCATCAGGTGGTTGAATATTATCCAACCTTCAATGAAATTGCCATTGCCCTTGGCATCTGGTCAACCGGCGCTCTGATTGTTACCCTGCTTTACAAGATTGCTATCAAGGTGGATCAGGAAGTGCATGTGTAATTCTTTCTGATTTAAGCATTGTTTTAGTAAAGGCCCTTCGATTTCTCGGAGGGCTTTTTATTTTTAGGGCTGTAAAATCTCTTATTTTTTATTACCGGGCTTGTAAGTTCCCTATGATTCTGGCCTAAAGAAAAAGCTCGCTTTCCTTGAAATATCCGTGTTATTCTTTCCCGTTCACGTTTGTCAATTAGCAGATAAACCAGCCTGAATTGCGGCTAAATATAGGAGGAATTGGTTATGTGCGGTATTGTCGGCTATACAGGAACCCGCCGGGTGGTGCCGGTTATTCTGGAGGGTTTGCGTCGCCTTGAGTATCGGGGCTATGATTCAGCCGGTATCGTCTATTTGCAGGAAGGCAGCCTGGTCAAGCATCGCTGTGAGGGCAAGTTATCCGCCCTTGAGGCCGTCATTGATGATGCCGTTGTTGCCCGGTCAACCATCGGCCTGGGGCATACCAGATGGGCTACCCACGGGGCGCCGACCACCGAAAACGCCCATCCTCACACCGATTGTACCGATCGTCTGGTACTGGTTCATAACGGCATCATCGAAAATTATCATTCCCTGCGCCTTGAGATGCTGGACAAGGGGCATCAGTTTTCTTCCGATACCGATACCGAGGTGCTGGTTCATCTGATTGAGGAATACCTTGACGGCGACTTGGCCGGAGCGGTGCGGGCTGCCCTGAAACGGGTTGAAGGTTCCTATGCCCTCGGCATTTTCTGGGCCGGCCAGCCGGATACGCTGATTGCGGTCAGAAACCAGAGTCCTCTGGTGCTTGGACGCGATCAGCAGGGCGGCCTGTTTATTGCCTCGGATATTGCCGCCCTGCTGCCCTTTACCAAAGAGGTGGTTTTTCTGGAAGATCAGGAGCTGGCCGTTTTGCGGCAGGGTGAATTTCAGGTTTTTACCCTTGGGGAAAACCAAAGGGTTGACCGGCAAACGACCACCATTAACTGGAATGCGGCCATGGCCGAAAAATCCGGCTACAGGCATTTTATGCTCAAGGAAATATTTGAGCAGCCCCAGGCCATCACCAATACCGTAAGTGGTAGAATTAACCCTGAAAACGGCGAAACAACCCTGCCGGAGCTAAACCTTTCCGCCCATGATTTTGCTGAAATTGACCGCATTTTTCTGGTGGCCTGCGGTACTTCCTGGCATGCCGCTCTAGTAGCCAAATACTGGCTTGAAAAATACGTTAGAATTCCGGTGGAGGTGGATATTGCCTCCGAGTTCAGGTATCGCAGCCTGCTGCTGGATAAGCGGGTTTTGACCATCGCCATCTCGCAGTCAGGGGAAACAGCGGATACCCTGGCCGGTATTCGTCTGGCCAGGGAAATGGGCTCCAGGGTGATAACCATCTGTAATGTGGTCGGCTCCACCATGACCAGAGAGGCGGACGGCGTGGTCTATACTCATGCGGGCCCCGAAATCGGCGTGGCCTCTACCAAGGCCTTTACCTCACAGTTAGCCGCCCTGTTTCTGCTTACTCTGGATATGTCCCAAAAACGTTCGCTGCTTGATCGTCAAACGGCGGTCGAACTTGGCCATGCCCTGATTGATCTGGCCGGAGTGATTGAAAGGCAGCTTCCCGTCCTGCAAAAAAGTGTGGGCAAACTGGTGGAAAATTATTACGACTGCCGGGACTTTTTGTTTGTCGGGCGCGGCATTAATTTCCCCATCGCCCTGGAAGGAGCATTAAAACTGAAGGAAATCAGCTATATACATGCAGAAGGCTATGCGGCAGGAGAGTTAAAGCACGGCCCCATCGCCCTGATTGACAAGGATATGCCGGTTTTGGCCATTGCTCCGCTTGACGAGGTGTATCAAAAAACCATCTCCAATGTGGAGGAAATCAAGGCCCGGCAGGGACGGCTGATTCTGATGGGAACGGCAGGGGACAAGCATCTTGCCGCCATTACCGATGATGTGATTTATCTGCCGGAAGTTCACCCTGATATGAATCCGGTTCTCTACACCATTCCGGCCCAGCTATTGTCCTATGAGATTGCCAGCAGACGCGGCTGTGATGTCGATCAGCCCAGGAATTTGGCTAAAAGTGTAACGGTTGAGTAGCTATGATAAAAACCGGACTTGAGCGGCTGCTCACCGAAAACCGGCTGCAGGAAAGCCTGGCTGGTCTAAGGATCGGCCTGCTGGCTAATCAGGCTTCCACCGGCCGGAATTTCAGATACGCCAAAGACTTGCTTAAAACCCGGCTCGGCGGTCAGCTAACCTGCCTGTTTTCGCCGCAGCATGGTTTTTTCTCCGAAAAACAGGATAATATGATCGAGTCGGCCCATGGCCATGATCAGGCCGCCGACCTGCCGGTTTTCAGTCTATATGGCGAGACCAGAAGGCCGACCGCCGAAATGTATGACCTGCTTGACCTGCTGCTTATTGATCTGGCCGATGTCGGGGCCAGGGTCTATACCTTTATGTATACCGTGGCCTACTGTCTGGAAGCGGCGGCCCGGCATGATAAAAAGGTGGTGGTGCTTGACCGTCCCAATCCGGTTGGCGGTATTCAGGTTGAAGGCAATATCCTGGAAGAGGAGTTAAAATCCTTTGTCGGCCTTTACCCCATTCCCATGCGGCACGGTATGACCCTTGCCGAGCTTGCCCTTTATATGAATGCCGGTATCGGTGCCGAGCTGGAAATAATTAAAATGCAGGGCTGGCAAAGGGAGATGTATTTTGATCAGACCGGCCTGCCCTGGCTGGCGCCTTCTCCAAACATGCCGACCCTTGAGACGGCACTGGTTTATCCTGGTCAGGTGATTTGGGAGGGGACCAATGTTTCCGAGGCACGGGGAACAACCAGACCCTTTGAGCTGTTCGGTGCCCCGTCCTGGAACCATGATGCCATTATGGAGCATATCGGTAATGCGGCTTTGCCCGGCTGTTATTTCAGGCCGCTGGTATTTGAGCCGACTTCAGGCAAGTTTGCCGGGCAGTCTTGTAACGGCTTTCAGCTTCATGTTACAGAACGCCAATCTTTTATGCCTTACCGAACCTCCCTTGCCTTGCTTCAGGCCGCCATCTTGACCGACCGGCAGCATTTTGCTTATAAGAAGCCTCCCTATGAATATGAGTATGAAAAACTGCCGCTGGATATCATCCTTGGCAGCCTCAATCT